>Ga0255754_10000416_pt1 | contig 33058 bp, 28 predicted proteins | sample 101ome_22_FD_179954 | JGI IMG/M metagenome (GOLD analysis project Ga0255754, IMG submission 179954) | Coastal salt marsh microbial communities from the Groves Creek Marsh, Skidaway Island, Georgia - 101412BT metaG (version 2) | ecosystem: Environmental > Aquatic > Marine > Intertidal zone >... | reverse complement strand
TAATTTAAGCAAATTAAATTAGTGCTGAAACTTTTTCTTTTATGACTTCTTTTGGTTGTACACCAACGAATCTCTCTTTAACTTCTCCGCCTTTAAGCATTACAACTGTAGGTACACCCATAACACCGTTTGCTCCAGCAATTTCTGGATGTTGGTCAACATCAAGCTTAACAAACTCTACTCCATCAACTTCACTTGAGAGTTCTTCCAAAATAGGGCTTAAAACTTTACAAGGACCACACCATGTAGCATGAAAATCAATTACAACTGGTGCTTCAGAACTTAATAATTCGTTATATTCTTGAGCATTTATATCTTTCATTTATCTCCTTAATTGCTTACTTATTTTATAACCTTTGGATTTATACAAGTAACTTTCTGTGACAAATAAATTAGAAATTTTCTTTATAATTGAACACATGAACAATGTAATTGTTTCTCCACACTACTTATCAACAGAAATTGGTTCAACAATTTTTAATAAGGGTGGTAATGCTGTAGATGCAGCAATATTGACAAATCTCGTCCAAGGAATAGTTGCCCCAGAAACTTGTGGTATCGGAGGAGATTTATTTGCACTTATTTGGGTCCCAGGTAAAAATAAACCAGAATTTCTTGATGCATCTGGTTATTCAGGCAGTAATGTTGACCAAGACCTACTGTCAAATTATGAACATATACCTTTAAATCACCCTTCATCAGTAACTGTTCCAGGTGCTGTTGCAGGATGGAGGGAGTTGAGTAATAAGCATGGAAATATTGCTATTGAAGATATTTTAGATATTGGAATAAACCTCTGTCATGAAGGATTCAGAATCAATAAAGAGTTATTTAATTCTCTAAATATTCATAGTGAAGAACTAAGTGGACAAAGCTCTGGGTATTCATTTTATAGGAATAATCAACCTTACAGTATTGACACTTTGATCAGAAGGCCTCAGCTTGGAAAGACTCTAGAATTGTTAAAAGAGCAAGGACTAGAATATTTTTACAATGGTGAAATTGCCAAAGAGATTTCTAATTCTGTAAAAGGTTTACTAACTAAAGAAGACCTATCAAATTATAAAGCGATCTGGAGAGAGCCACTTCATCAAAAAATTTTTGGATACGATGGTTGGACTAGCCCGCCGAGTACACAAGGATACTTGACTCTAAGTACTCTAAAAGGTTTTGAAATGATTAATAATAAAGATGACTATCTACATACTTTAATTGAGTCTTATAGAATTTTTGCATCAGACAGAGACAATATTACATACGATTATCAAGGAAATGATCAAAAGTTTTTAGGTACTGATGATCAATATATCAGAGATAAAGTAAGTCTTTTTGATAAGAATGCTTCAGGAAAATATAATTTTCCGAATCCTCATGGAGGAGGGACAGCTTACATGAATGCAGTTGATGCAAATGGGCTAGGTATTTCATTAATTCAATCAAATTTTTATGGTATTGGAAGCAGAATTGGTGTGGGAAGTTATGGATTTTTTCTTCACAACAGAGGATGTGGATTCAATCTAATCAAAGGTCATCCAAATAGTTTAGGTCCGAACAAAAAGCCTTTACATACTTTATCCCCAACAATATGGTCTAAAGATGGTTCATTAGATTTTATTACTGGAACTAGAGGGGGGCGTTATCAACCACAGTTGCTTGCTCAAACCATACTTCCTTATATTCTTGGAGAGAGTAGTTTCGAAGAGATTATGAAAAAACCTAGATGGACAATAGAGTATTTTGGATCTAATACTTCTTCTAATATTAAGTTTGAATTCTTAAATGAACCTGAAATGTCCCGTCTAAAAGAAAAAGGGCATGAAATTTCGGTTGAAAACAAACTTGTAGGTGGATACGGTCCTATTTCTACAATTTATAAGAATTCTGATAAAAAGTTTATTGGAGTACCAGACAATAGAGTCGGAACTGAAAAAGCATTTAATAATTCTTAATTTCTTTAGCGTGTTCTTTATTTAAAATTTTCTTTCTTTTGTCGTAATCTTTTTTTCCTTTAGCTAAAGCTAATTCGATTTTAATGTATCCATTTTTTTCAAACACCTTAGTTGCAATTAATGTATACCCCTTTTGAGACAAAAGTCCGATAAGTTTTTTAATCTCACCTTTATGTAAAAGAAGTTTCCTTTGAGACTTTGGATTGTAATCTGTATTATCAGAATATTTATAAGGTTCGATATTCATTTCCATAATATATGCCTCTTCTTTATCAATGCTTGCAAAAGCATCAACTATTGAAACACCACCACTTCGAACACTTTTTGTTTCAGATCCTGAAAGAACAACCCCTGCTTCATAGAAATCTAAAAACTCATATGAATTTCTAGCTTTTCGATTTTCAGCAAATACTTTCATCAATCTAGAAAACAGTATGGATTGACCCTTCCACGGGAAGTTGGATCAAGATACGAGAGAGAACAATTTGCTGAACTCGGGTTTCTAAGTCTTGTTTCAAAATGAAGATGGGGTCCCGTAGTCCTGCCAGTAGTACCAATAGTACCTATTTGATCTCCAGTAATTACAGTCTGTCCAACACTTACTAAAATTTTGTCCATATGAAAATATAAAGTTGTCATTCCACCACCATGATCAATAAAAACTGTTCTTCCCGCATTGCCATAATATCTTGCAAGTATTACAACTCCACCACCTGCAGCATAAATAGGAGTCCCTCTAGAGGCTGCAATGTCAATCGCACCATGAAAGCTTGTGGTACCGCCTAGTCTTCTCCATTTATAACCACTTGAAACATAACCCGTTTTGACTGGCCAAGAAAGTTTATCTGGAGCAACACCGCCAGAGCTACTTAGCCTTTCAATATCAGCTTGAATTGCATCCTCAAGCTTTTCAAGGTCAGCGTGTTCTTTATCTAATTTTTCAAGTTCTTTATTTGCTTGATTTAATAAATTTTGTGCATTTTGCCTAGCTTTTACAACCTGTGCTTTTTTAGATTCAACTGACCGTTTTTCTCTTTCAACTGCTTCCTTTTTTTCCTCAATATCTTCAGCATATTCTTCAGCTTCTATAGAAATCTCATTTTTCCTCTCCTCTTCATTTTGAAGATTTGTAACAATTTCGACTCTTTCATCTTCTCGTTGAGTAAGAAATTCAGTTTGACTCGAGGCTAGGTTCTCTAAAGCATTTAATTGTTCAACAATTGCGTAAGCAGAATCTACAACAGTAGATGCATAACCTAGAGCTACCAAAAAATTTGACAATTCATCTAGTTCAATGAATAAAGCTGTAGTTGGACTCATAACTCCATTGATATAGAGGCTGACAGCCTGCTCTTGAAGTTTTTCATCTGCCCCTAAAAGTTGTTTTTGTGTCTCAAGCAATTCATCGGATACTTCTATGATTTCATTTTTTATTTTTCCAAGTTTTATCTGTTCATTAACAATATTTTCTTGGACTGCTACAAGATCATTTAGTGTGACATCATAATTTTCTAATGCTTTATCCAGCTCTCTTTGAACAGAAGCAAGCCTACTTTGAACTTCAGCCAGTTCGCTGTTGACCTGGGCAAGGTCTTTGTCATTAGCAATAATTGCTTTTTCTAAATCTGTTCGTTCTCCTTCATATTTGCTAATTTGTGCTGCAATTGCTTGGAGCTGCCTTTCAACCTCAATTAATCTATCTTCTGCGGTAATAGCACTCAACTCAATAGGAAATACAAAGGAGATAACTAAAAAAATTGAAGTAAAAAATATAGTTAATTTATTAATCATTTAAAGCTTTCCTAATTCCAACAAACGATGCAAAAAGTCCAAAAACAAGTGAAAACATTAATAATGAAAGAGTTAAAAATATTAAATAATCATCTGAAATTGTTATATCAAATATACTTTCTGCAACTACAGAATTTTTGGAATATTCAATAACTGCCCATCCAAAACCAACAGCAATGCTTGTTCCAATCAATGATTCAATTACTGCCTCAAATATAAATGGCAGTCTGATATAAGTTGATGAAGCTCCAATTAGTCTCATAATTTTTATTTCTTTCTTTTTTGCATAAGCAGCAAGCCTCAAAGTATTGATGATTAATATAAATGCTGCAAATCCTATCAATATTGCAAATGCTGATGCTGATATTACTAATGTGTCTGTCAGGCTTAACAGTCTTTCTATTGCCTCACCAGAAGTTCTTATTTCTTTTACAGCTGGATTCCCATCTAATCTTTCAATGATGAGTTTGTAGTTTGAAGGATCATTTAAATTAATTCTCAATGAAGAAGGTAATATCTCATAGTCAACCTCAGCAAGTAACTCCGGCTGATCTTTGAACAGTGCTTTAAATTCTTCTTGTGCTTCAAGTTTTGAGAAATAATCAACTGTTCTAACTTCAGGGTAACTTTCTAAAGATTCTTGCAGTTGTTTGTGTGCAGTAGTTGTTACTCTATCATCAAGAAAAACAACTACATGAATGCCGTTTTGCCAGCGTATAGTATTGTTCTCAACAATAGATCTAGCCGACAATGTAGTAAACACTAGAAAGCTAGAAACCAAAACAGCAATTATTGTTGCAAACACTAGAAGTGGTGTTCTTCTCATATTTAATAGAGTATTTTTTAGAACATACGAAAATTTTCCCATAACTACCTAACTAAATAACTTCCTTCCATTTCATCACGAATAATTTTGCCATTTGAAAGTTCTATTACTCTCTTTTTTCGTCTATTCACAATTGAAGAATCGTGTGTTGCCATAACAACAGTTGTGCCAGCTCTATTAATTTTTTCAAGTAAGGAAACTATCTGCGAACTTAAATCTGGATCTAAATTGCCTGTAGGCTCATCACACAACAAAACAACAGGATTATTAGCTAAAGCTCTTGCAATACTTACTCGAGTTTGCTCTCCTCCAGATAATTGTCCTGGGTATTTGTATGCACTATCATTTAATTCAACTAAATCTAATAATGTATTTGTCTTTGCATCAATTTCTTCAGGCAAACTTCCCATTACCTCTAAAGCAAAAGCTATATTTTCATAAGTATTTCTATTTTCAAGAAGTTGAGGTTCCTGAGTAACTATGCCAATCTTTCTTCTCAATAAAGGGATTTTCCATTTCGGTAATTTTGAAACGTCAATATTTGCGACTTCAATTTCTCCTTTTGTAGCAATATACTCTTTGTAAAGTAATTTCAAAAATGATGATTTTCCACTACCTGAATGACCGACTAGATAAACGAATTCACCCTCTCCTACTTCAATAGAGATATTGGAAATCGCTACGCTTCCACCTTGAAAAACTAAAGAAACATTTTTTAAATTAATCATTTATTCCCTGCCTACGCCATTTTAGATACTCTTTAATAAATATGTAAATATCGCCATCAAGAACGTTGCTAACATTACCAACTTCTGTATTACTTCTTGAGTCTTTGACTTGTTGATATGGTTGTAATACATATGATCTAATTTGTCGACCCCAACCAGCTTCATGTTGGTCTCCTCTTATGTTGTTTATTTTAAGAAGTTCTTCTTCTTTTTGCTTAAGAATTAATTTTGTTTTTAACAGTTCTAATGCCCTAGTTTTATTTTGCAACTGTGACCTTTCTGCTTGACATGCCACAACTATTCCTGATTCAATATGAGTTATTCTTACTGCTGAATCAGTGGTATTGACATGTTGCCCTCCAGCACCAGAAGATCTATAAACATCTACTCGAATTTCATCATCTTGGATATTAATTTCTTCGTTATGATCAATCAGAGGAACTACATCCACACCTGCAAAACTAGTGTGTCTTCTTTTATTGCTATCAAAAGGGCTAATCCTAACTAATCTATGCACTCCTCTTTCGCTTTCTAAAGTCGCATAAGCTCTGAAAGCATCAACTCGAATAGAGGCTGACTTAATACCTGCTTCTTCTCCTTGAGATATTTCTTCAATTTGATATTTCATATCTTGACTTGATAAAAATCTTGTATACATTCTGAGCAACATTTCAGCCCAATCATGTGCATCTACGCCACCAGCTCCAGCATTAATTGTTATAACAGCATTTAAGTCGTCATATTCCCCAAAATATAGAGCTTCATTTTCTATTTCCTCAATCTGAACTTCGATCTCTTCTAATTCATCTAAAAAATCATTTTCCTCTAAATTTTCTTCATCTGTAATATCAACTAGTTCTTTAATATCTTTCAAATTTGTTTCTAAGTTTTTTAAAGACAAAATTAATTTTTCAATTGTTGATGCTTCAATTGAAACTTTTTGAGCATTTTGAGGATTATTCCAAAAATCTTTATCGTTTATTTCTTTATTGAGTTTTTCTAACTTTTTCTTTTTATTTTCGAAGTCAAAGATACTCCTTAGCTGAAGCAAGGCGTTCTTCAAAAGTATTTACTTTATTTAGGATTTCTTTATACATCTATCAACCAATCCACACTTTTTATATTTTTTACCCGATCCACAATAGCAAGGGTCATTTCTTCCTATTTTATCCTTAGGTATAGTCTTTTCTTTTACATTATCATCAATATTTTTTTCTTTTTGAACAATTAAATTTTTATCAAAGTTTAGAAGTATTCTTATTACTGAAAATTTAACATTATTAATCAAGTCTTCAAAAAGATCATACCCCTCGTTTTGATACTCTACCAGTGGGTCTCTTTGCCCCATTGCTCTTAGTCCTATACCAGATCGAAGATAGTCCATTTCAGATAAATGGTCTTTCCATAATTGATCAATAAAAGATAATGCTGAACCTCTTGCAAGATTCCAAAAATTGCTTTGGTCCTGAACTTCATTTTCTCTAAAAAGATCTTCTAAGTTTTTATATATATCTAAATCATCATTTATTTGTAAATTTTCAATAAATTTAGTTCTACTTACATCACTTAATAGTTCACTTAATTCATTTTCAACTAGTTCTTGGAAATGCTCTAAATTTTCATAACTCTTTTTATATGATTCAATGTTGTTATCTACAGTTTCTAATACATCAGATAACCAACTTTCAATCAAATCATTAATTTTCTCAGAGCGTAATAGCTCTCTTCTCCATTTGTAAATTACATCTCTTTGCTGATTTAATACTTGATCAAACTTAAGAACATTTTTTCTTATTTCAAAATTTAAAGATTCTACCTGTGCTTGAGCTCTTTCAATGCTTTTTGTAACCATAGATTGTTCTATTCTTTCTTCATCTGGCAAATTTAATTTATTCATGATAGATTCAATTCTTTCTCCCTGAAATCTTCTCATCAAATCATCTTGTAAAGAAATATAAAACCTTGATTCTCCAGGATCACCCTGTCTTCCTGATCTACCTCTCAACTGATTATCAATTCTTCTTGATTCATGCCTTTCTGTTCCAAGAACATACAAACCTCCAAGCTCTATAACTTTCTGCTTTTCTTCTTGAACTTGTGATTCGAATTGAAGAACTTTTGATTCCAAAAAACTCGGATTATCTTGCTGATTTTCATTAATTTGCTGTTGAATTGCCATCTCTTCAGGATTTCCACCCAGCTTTATGTCACCTCCTCTCCCCGCCATATTTGTTGCAACAGTTACTGCGCCAAGCCTTCCAGCCTGGGCAATTATGTGTGCTTCTTGTTCATGATTCTTAGCATTTAAAACATTGTGAACGATGCCCTTAGATGTTAATATTTTTGAAATTTCCTCTGAAGCTTCCACGGAGACTGTTCCTAAAAGAATTGGCTGTCCTTTTTCATTGCGTATCTTAATGTCTTCAATTACTGCATCAAGCTTTGCAGTATTTGTTTTGTAGACGGCATCTTGTTGATCCATTCTCTGAATAGGTAAATTTGTTGGTATTTCAATAACCTCTAAGTTATAAATCTGAACAAACTCCTCTTCTTCAGTCTTAGCTGTTCCTGTCATGCCAGCTAGGTTTTCATACATTCTGAAATAATTTTGATAAGTTATTGAAGCTAAAGTTTGATTTTCATCTTGAATTTTGACATTCTCTTTTGCCTCTAATGCTTGATGTAATCCATCCGAGTATCTTCTGCCTTCCAATACTCTTCCTGTAAACTCATCGACTATTTTTATCTGACCATCTGAAACTATGTAATCAACATCTTTTGTAAAAATTGTTTGAGCCCTTAAAGTTGCAGTTAGGTAATGAATAAAGTTTGTTTGTGTGTTTTCATAAAGATTAGATATTCCCAGTTTTGACTCAACATATTCAACTCCTGCTTCAGTAGTATGAACCTGCTTCTTTGCTTCATCAATTTCATAGTGAACATCTTTTTTCATCCCTTTTACAATTTTTGTAAAATCCGAGTACCATTTTGTAGAATCGCTGACTTTTCCAGAAATTATTAATGGAGTTCGAGCTTCGTCAACTAATATGGAGTCGACTTCATCAATCACACTATAAAATAACTCACCTTGAACTAGCTGTTCACTTGAAACTGCCATATTATCTCTTAAGTAATCGAAACCAAATTCATTGTTTGTACCATAAGTAATATCCTTTTTGTAAGCTGCTGCTTTATCTAATGGGTCTTGGCTTGAATGAATAAGACCTACTTCCAATCCTAAAAATTCATAAATTGGACTCATCCATTCTGCATCTCTTTTTGCTAAGTATTCGTTTACAGTTACTACATGTACTCCCTTTTTGTATAAAGCCATTAAAGAAATTGGTAAGGTCGAAACAAGGGTTTTACCTTCTCCAGTTTTCATTTCTGCGATTTTGTTTCTTAATAGAACAAGTCCTCCAAAAATCTGCACATCATAATGTCTTTGTCCTAAAGTTCTTTTTGCTGCTTCTCTTGTATATGCAAAAGCCTCAACTTCAATGCTGGAAGGACTGTCGTTTAATTGTTTATATAAATTTTGAAAATTAGTTTTTATTTCTTGATCGGATAATTTTTCGAATTCTTGTTCTTTGTTATTTATCGCATCAACAACAGTATTCAACTCTGAAGCAAGTTTCCCACTTCCAACAGATAAAACTTTTTTAAATATACTCAAATTTAGCTAGTGCCGTGCTCCCATGAGTCAAGATAATTAATTTGTTCCTCAGTAAGAATTTCTAACTCACCACCCATGAGTCCTAATTTTGTTGCAGCTATCTTCAAATCTACTTCTTTAGGCAGTGTATAAACTTTTGATTCTAGATTTTTATAATTATCTTTTATCCACTCAGCAGCTAAAGCCTGGTTTGCAAAAGACATATCCATTACAGATGCTGGATGACCAGTCGCTGCAGCTAGATTTACTAACCTTCCTTCAGCAAGAACCAAGATTTCTTTATCGTTATATTTATAACTTTCAACATGGTCCCTTACCCTTTCAACGCTTGAGCTATGTTCTTTAAGTGCATTGAGGTTTATTTCCACATCAAAATGGCCGGCATTTGCTAAAGCTACTCCATCTTTCATTACATCAAAATGTTGCTTATCTAAAGCATGCATATTACCAGTAACCGAAACAATAACATCAGCAATCTTTGCAGCGTTAATACTGGATTTTACTTCATAACCATGCATTAATGCTTCTAAAGCTCTTACAGAGTTCGGTTCAACAACTGTTACTTTAGCTCCCATTCCATAAGCCCTTTCAGCAACCCCCTTACCGCAATCACCAAATCCAATAACGACAACATTTAATCCCGCAATAAGTAAATCTGTTGCTCTAACAACACCGTCCATTGCGCTCTGGCCAGTGCCGAATCTGTTATCAAAAAGATGCTTAGTGTCTGAATCATTTACAGCAACAACAGGAAATCTTAGCTTGTTGTTTTTTTCCATTGATTTAAGCCTTATCACTCCAGTAGTTGTTTCCTCCATTGAACCCATTACTGGTATATCAGACCTATCTGTGTGTAATAGAGAAACTAAATCAGCTCCATCATCCATTGTTATGTCTGGTTTTGTATCTAATACAGAATTAAGATGCTTGAAAAAATCTTCATTACTTACACCATGTATCGCATGAACCTCAACACCACTATCAGCAAGATAAGCTGCTACTGAGTCCTTAGTAGAGAGAGGGTTGGAAGCACACAAAGCAACATTTGCACCCGCTGATTGTAGAGTGAGCATTAAATTGGCTGTTTCTTTTGTAACGTGCATACATGCACCTATATTTAACCCGTCTAAGGGTTTTCTCTTTTCAAAATCAGTTTTGATATCCTCCAATACTTGCATTTGTCTCTGAGCCCAATTGACCTCATCTTTTCCAACAGCAGCTAAATTGGAATCTTTAATTGTTGACATTAAATGTTTACTCCTTTAATAATTTTTTTAGATTTTCAATTGCAGTAATGTCATATGGATCAATATCTAAATTATCAGCCATATAAACACTTACTAAATCACCTAATAATGTTAAATGAAACAAATTACTAATGATATTTTCTGAAGATATATTCTCTATTTCAGAGATATCAACCTTGTCACCAATTATTTGTTTTGTTAATTCAAATCTCTTACTAATTTGAGAATTTTCATCTGAAGATCTTAAAAATAATAACTGATAATTCTTTTTGGAATCTTCTTTATTTGCTTCCCAAGAAAGAATTTCATTGTGATGTATTTCAGGCATATATCCAACAAAAGCTTTTGATTTTGCATTTTCGTTTATTTGCGTCTTCCATCGTTGAGCAACAAGATATGTGAGTGGTGTACCTCCATAAATTACAGAAGTCTTGGAATTAATCTCTTTTGATATTTGTAAAGCTTGTGATAAAAACTCATTTTCTGATTGGTTTACTAATATTTCATTTAAATAATCACCTGCTTGATTACATATCGCTAGATAATCTATACCTGTATCAGGAGAAACGTAGTGCATCACTGCTTTAGTCATTAATCCAAATGCTGCTCTAGGTTGAAGTCCCTCTGTGACTTTTACAAATGGTTTGTTATGTTCTATTGCTAACTCTAACAAACGCCCGCCACTTGAAATTACTGACCAATCTAAATTATATTTAATTGCATCATTAACAGCTTCTACTGTTTCTTCAGTATTTCCAGAATAAGAAATGAATAGACACTTCGGGTTTCTTTCAGTAGTAACTTCTGGAATTCCATAGGCTTTTCTTACTTCAACATTGATTTGAGTAGTTTCGTTTAATACTAGCTTTAAAACATCTCCTGCCACACCAGAGCCACCCATACCAACAATTAATAAATCTTTATAAGGCTGAACTTCAAAATTTTCTGAAGTTTCTAATTCTTTTTTTAACTGATTACCTAAATCTAGTACGTGCTCAATCATCATCTATATATTAGTTGATATTTTCTCTAAAACTTCTTCAAGTATTTTTTGAGACGGAGCTTCAATATTTACTCTTAATTTTGGTTCAGTATTTGATCCTCTAACATTAAACCAAAAGTTATCATCAAAATATGACAATCCATCAAGTTCATCAAAATTCCCTGAAAAAACAGTCTTAATTTTTTCTAATGAACTATCTACATTTTCAACTGTAAAGTTGATTTCTCCAGATGATGGAGGGAAGTTATAATTATCAACCATGCTACTTAGTTTTTCTTCTCCTTCAGACATGATGCTCATCAACATCAAGAGGGTAAGTATCGCTGAATCAGCAAAATAATTATCTTTGTAGTAAAAATGAGCACTATGCTCACCACCAAAATCTGCATTAAGTTCTTTCATCATCGCTTTTATATTTGAATGTCCTACCTTACATCTAAATAGTGAAATATTTTTTGATTCAAGTATTGATAAAGCATGCGGTGAAACGTTAACGTTATATACAACTTTCAAATTATCTTTTTTTTCAGACAAATAATCAGCGATTAGTGTTGTCATCATACTTCCAGATACAACTTTTCCAGTATCATCAATAAAAACTGCCCTATCAGCATCACCATCAAAAGCTACTCCAAAGTCTAATTTTTTTTCTTGAACAAGTTTTATTATCTCTTTCAAGTTTTCTTTATTTGATGGATCTGCTGGATGATTTGGGAAATTTCCATCAACTTCCATATAAAGTTTTTCACAATCAAATTTATAAATTGTTGATAATTCATCAAATATTGAACCTATTGCTCCATTCCCACCATCAACTCCAAATTTTATGTGGCTATTGACTTTTTCTGGTTTTACTAGTTTCTGTATATGTTGAAAATACAAATCCAACTCATTGTTTGTTTCTAAACGTAAATTTCTTATTTCACCAAAGTCTATATTTTTAATATTGTTTTTTATTTCTAAAAGACCTGAGTGCTCTCCAATCGGTACTGCTCCTGAATTGCAAAGTTTCAATCCATTGTATTCTTTGGGGTTGTGTGATGCAGTGATTACGATACCGGGTAATTCAAGCAATCCTGACAAAGAATAAACAACATCTGTTGGTACAAGACCAACATACAAAACTGACTTACCACTGTTAGATACACCAGATGCAACTGCGTTTAACATTTCCATATTGGATAAACGACCATCATGACCAATTAGAATTGATTCTGAATCAACAAAATCTGCAAAAGAATGTCCAATTTTATAAGCATCTTGCAAAGTTAATGTATCTCCAAAGACTCCTCTAATATCATAGGATTTAAAAATTACATCTAGATTATTACTCATTACCCAATTATTGTACTCTTGATGGAATCAAAGTTTAACTATAAGAATTTTTCAATTGTAATACCTATTTACAATGAAGAGGAAATACTTGAAGAATCTACTAACGCAATTTTTTCAATATGTAAAAGAATGGGTATAGATTTTGAAATTATTTTTTCAGAAAATGGTTCTACTGACAACACAAAAAAAATTGCTAGTGAGTTAACAGCCAAATATTCAGAGATAAAAATTGTATCCAATCCAGAACCAAATTATGGAAATGCACTAAAAGCGGGATTTGAATTAGCAAAAAATGATTTAGTCATATCATTTGATATTGATTATTATTCAGAATCTTTTTTACGTGAAGCTTTAATGCTAAATAGCGAATACTCCTCAATAACAGCTTCAAAAAGACTTGGCTCCTCTGAAGATGGGCGAAGGTTTGTTAGAAGGTTAGCTACTAATTTTTTTGTAATTCTTTTAAAAACTTTTTTTGGTACAAAGCTAAGTGATACACACGGAATGAAAGCGATTAAAAAAACAGAAATTGAAAAATTTTTACCACAGGTTGTTTCAACACAAGACATTTTTGATACTGAATTGTTAATAAGAATAGAAAAAAACGGTGGAAAAATAAAAGAAATACCCGCAAAAGTAAATGAAATCAGACCAAGTGTTTCCTTAATTTATAAAAGAATCCCAAGAACATTAAAGAGCTTAATTAAATTAAGAATTATTTTTTATAAAGAATCTTTAAAAACAAAAAATTTATAAATCAAATACTTGATGGGAAGTATTGCTCCATTTATAAGAATTGTAATTACAATAAACCAAAGCTCATCCTTCTGTAAAGCATCATTGATAAAATTAATTATGAACCAAATTAAATTTGGAGCAAATAAACTAATTAAGTTAGTGTAGGAAAAATTTAAAAACTCTTTTAACTTTCCTCCAAAAAAACTAAATTTAAAAATTATTCTTCTAGATAAGTAGTACGAAATGACTACACCAATTAAAAATCCGAGCACATTAGTTACATAAGTTCTTATGGGAAAATCAATAAAAGTAAGAACAAAAAATTGAAATATATATGTCAAAGTTAAGCCAATCATCAAATTTATAGCACCAACAATATATGTTCTAAATAACTGCATTAATGATGTGTTGCTTTGAAAAATTTTTAAGGATTTTAACTTGTTAAACATTATTAGATCTCTTTTTATACTTATAAGTAATAAGTAAAGCACCAAAAAGAGTCAAAATCGAAAAGAAATTTAAAGCTTTTTCAACATTACTCAACTCGAAATTAATTTCAACAAGCTCATCATTGGGGATAACTGCCATAAATGATGGAGAGATTCTGAAAGGACCATGGCCATTTTTAATTTTCCAATTTGGAAAATATGATACTTTAATTAAATGAAGTTGATTAGGTTTATTTGTTTTAAAAGATATAAAGTCATTTTGAATACTTAAATCACTTACTAAAAGCTCGGTATTGTTGTCACTCGAATCAGCTAAGTTCTTATCATAGTTTTCAATTATTTTATAATTTGATTCATCTTTGAAGCTCTTATAAGCTGCATCAAAGAAGCTTTGTTCACTGCCTTCCCTTAGAACTGCATTAAATAGACGCTCATAAAAATCTGGACTCTCAAATGTATATAAATTATCTTCAACGAGCTCTATTTTGTCAGAGTTTATTGAATAAACATTAAAAACTTCATTTGAGAATACAAAATTAAAATTTTCATTTCCGTTAGCTTTATCTTTAATTGATGATGTGTATGCAATAAAATAATCAACACCTAGTTCTTGCATTAATCTAAAACCTTTATCAAATTCACCATTAATATAAGTCAACCCTCCCACTGGATTAGAAGGTCTTTCAGCAAGTCCTGAAACTGTTAAGAAATGAAACGGTGTTGTTATGCTTGAATCAAAATATAAACCCTCAACACTTTGGTGGTCTGTGAACATTGGGATTGTCATTAATACCATAGGCGTTCCATATTTATTTAAATCAGAATTTGGTTCCCACATGATTCTTCCTGGCTCAAGCTTTTCTAAACCTTCATAAAGAGTTGTAATATCTGTCCAGTTATTTTTGCTTTCATAACCACTAAAATTCCAATTTAACCAGTGCGGTAAATAGCTTAAAGTTCCAAAAGTTAGAGAAACAAGAGTTGTGTAAATTAAATAGTTTTCAGAGTTTATTGAAATTAAAAACATAAACAAAATAATAAAAATTATGCTTAAAGTTGTTGTTGCATAAGTGTTCCCCCATTTGGAAAAATACAAATACATAAAGTAAGAGTTGCTTAACAAAATAAATATAAGAAAAGGGTATTTACCCTGTATTTTTTTTGTTAGATTCTTGATATCAAAATGTAATAAATTAAAAAATAGAATTATGATACCCAAGTTAAAAAAAGGAACGATTCTTCCATTCCATAGTGCACTTTCTGGACCATAGAAAAACAAATATAATGAGATAGAAATTAAATATATTTCAAATACAGAAACTGATTTTAAAGAGTTTTTATTACTGCTCAAAATAAAATAAATTACTGCACCTAACACAAACGGAAGTATGTCAGATTTTACGAGGTCGGAAATCTGGGTGTAAGGAGTATAAGTCATATTTGTTGTGAATTCTAAATTTAGAAATAATGAAATAGAAAACCTTATTGCTGTAAACAAGAAAAAAAGAAACGCTGAAATCTTTTTATAGATTATTGTGTCACTTTTTAAAAAGTAAAAAGAAAATATTGGTAAATAAATCATAAAAGGAATTAAGTGAGAGAGTACAGTTAAGCCAATTAGTAAAGCGGCAATCTCAGTGGAATATTTATGCTTTGATTTAATTAAATAAAATATAGATAAATTAGCAAAAGCAATCGAATAAGTAAATGAATACTGACCGGCAAGAGATGAAGCTAGATTTCCTCCAAAAATTGTGAAAGATTCAGTAAGTAAGTAGAGCAATCCAACACCAAATCCATAAAAAGAAAACTCATTTGAACTTTTTCGCATGAGCATTTCAATAGAAACAACAAGTAAAACTTGTGAAATTAACACCATGGTTTTAAAAGAAATTGAAAATGGAAGTAAAAAATTTAACAAACTTGTAATGATTGGTGGAAGTGGAAAATAAAAGTAGTAAACAGGGTAGCCAGCAAACCAGTCCTGTGACCATCCACTTAGTTTAAAATTATTAAATAGTTCAGTAACAAAAAACTTGGTCGGAACAATGTGTGCTCCCATATCACCGCCAGTTGGAAGTAAGTCTGAAAAAACTAGTTCTACTCGCAGAAAAATAATTAGCAGAGAGCCAAGTGCAACTTTAATAAAAAGATTTTTTTTAAGCATCCGTTAAATTTTTACCTAAATATTTAGTTTTTCTTTTTCCATCCTCAGTCCACTCTGCATACCAATATGGACCATGGGGACAGGAATTACATGACTCTTTACCGCACTTTATTGATTTAGTTCTATAAGAAACTTTTATATCAGATTCAATTTTTAGCTTATTGTCTACCAATAATTTGATTCTCTTTAAATCTGCTTCATCAAGTTCTGATAATCCATCTAGAATATCTTTGTCTATCATTACTAAAATGTTAGTTGAAAGGTCAATAATTAAAGGTTCTTATAAATGAAAAAAATTGTTTATTTAAGCGGAGGAGTTGGAGGTGCTAAATTTGCTAAAGGACTGAGCAAATTAAATAACATTGACTTATCGATCATAGTTAATACTGGTGATGACGAATATATTCACGGAGTGGCCCTATCACCTGACATTGATTCTGTAATATATGGTTTAGCAAACACAGAGGGAAAATATGGTTGGGGTGTTTTAAATGATAAATTCACTGTTCATAATGAGTTAAAAAAGTTTAATGATTTAAATTTCATGATAGGTGACAAAGACCTAGCACTAAATTTGTTTAGGAATCAATTGATAAACGATGGTTTAAAACTCACTGAAATTACAGATTTAATAAAAAACAAATTTAATATCAGCTGTAAAATTCTTCCGATGTCTGATGATAAAGTAAGTACAAAACTTATTACTAAAAATGGTGAGAAATTGAATTTTCAAAATTATTTTGTAGAAAAAAAAGCAAAGCCAAGGTTAAGCAAAGTTGTCTATGAAGGCTCTAGAAAAGCGAATGTCAAAAATCAAGTCATAAACTTGATAGATCAGAGTGAAGTTTTAATTATTGGTCCCTCAAATCCAATCCTATCTATTGGTCCTATTCTTTCCTTAAGTAAGATCAATCAATCAATTCAAAATCATAATAATGTAATTGCAATTAGCCCCTTTGTAGGTAAAAAAGCACTTAAAGGTCCTTCTGTTCAAAACTTTATTGACATGGGATACAGCCCTGACATTCAAGGATTAAAAAAATATTTTAAGAAACGAGTTAATAAATTTTATGTTAATCATGGAGATTCTGATGGTTCCTCTAACGTCTTTGAAGATCAAATTGTTTTTAAAAATGAAAATGACTCAAAGATTCTAGCTGAAAGAATATTACAAAATGAATGAGGTAAGAATAATACCTATTCAAGGCATTCCAGAAATTAAAGTTGATGATAATTTGGCTGAAATCACATTTGATGTCTTGAGTAAAAGTGAAATAGGTATTGAAAAAAATGACATTTTTGTAGTTACTCAAAAAATTGTTTCAAAAAGTGAAGGAATGGAAAGAGATCTTTTAAATTACGACTTTGAAGAGCTGTTATATAGTGAATCTAAAAAAATTATTAGAAAAAGAGGAGATTTAGTTATAGCAAAGACACACCATGGGTTTATTTGTGCCAATGCTGGAATTGATAAGTCAAATGTAAGAAACAACACAGCATTACTACTCCCTGAAGACCCAAATAAATCTGCATATAAATTTCAAAAAAGATTTGAATCACTTGCCAATTTGCCAATAGCCGTCATTGTTTCTGATACATTTGGTCGAGCATGGAGAAAGGGTCAAGTTAATTTTGCAATTGGCTCATCCGGGATAAGTCCTATCGACAGCTATATTGGCAAATTAGATAGTTATGAAAATGAACTAAATGCAACAGAAATAGCTGTGATTGATGAATTGGCAAGCGCTGCCGAACTGGTCATGAAAAAAACGATTGGTATACCAATAGCAATTATTAGGGGCTTTGATTATGAAGACTCTAAGCTGAATGCAAATGAATTAATTAGAGACGACAATGAAGACTTTTTTCTTTAATTTCGTAACCAGTTAAATACTTGTTTCATTCCATCATCTAAACTGTATTCTGGCTTCCAATTTAATTCTTTTTTTGCTTTTGTATTGTTTAATACACTTCGATTTAATTCACCCTCTCTTGGAGGCTTGTAAATAGGATTAATTTCAGATTTAAACTGTATCTTCATTGAATTAGCAAGATCATTTACTGATGTTTCTATACCTGTGCCTATATTTAAAAAATGATTTTCTTCAATCTTTGATGCTTTTATTAATGCACTTACAACATCTTTTACATATATATAATCTCTAGTCTGCTCACCATCTCCATAGATTGTTGGCTCTTCATTCTTTAAATATTTGTTTGCAAATATTGATACTACTCCTGCTTCTCCATGAGGGTCCTGCCTTGGCCCATAAACGTTAGATAAGTTTAAAATTGAATATTTCATAGATGAATTCTTTAACATTATCTTTATTAATTCATTTAATCTTTTTTTTGCAACTCCATATGGAGACTCAGGCTCATCAGCATAATCTTCTTCTGCTGTTGGAATTACAGAGGGTTCACCAAATATTGTTCCTCCAGATGAGGTAAAGACAAACTTTTTACAGTTAGACTTTAAAAGCACTTGAATAAGTTTTATTGGTTGTAAAATATTATGTTCAAAATCAAGAGCTGGGTTTTCTACTGATACTACTACTGAAGATTGTGCAGCCAAATGGAAACAAACATCTGGGTCAAATTTTTCAATTTCTTCTAAAGAATTTTCAGAACCAAAGTCATCATTAATAAATGTAAAATTACCAGTGATTTCTAGATTTTCTTTTTTACCAGTTAGACAATTATCAAAAATTAAAATCTCATGTTCATTACTTAAAAGTTCTTCAACAAGATGAGAGCCTATAAAACCAGCTCCTCCAGTTACTAAAATTTTCATTATTTAACTTTTCCTTATAATTTCTTCGTTAATAATAGTGCCGTTTCTAATAATTGAATTGTTGCTTATTATTGAATTAGTAATTGTTACATTGTCTTCAATAATGCAGTTATCTAAAATAACGCTATTTTTAATTATTGCGCTTTTACTAATTTCTACATTATTTGGAGAAATCCAATTATCCTCTCCTTTAACGATATGTGCAGAAATGTATGATTCTAATGTTCCAACGTCCAACATGTCGCCGTTTACTGTATATGTACTTAGCAACCCAGCCTTTGACATCATTGGAAAAACCTGCCTTTCAAAGGAACAAGGTATTTCAAGATTTTTACGTATTTCCAATATATCTTTTCTATACAAATGGTATAAACCCAAACTTATTTTATTTCCATAGCTTTTGTCTTTTGGTTTTTCTACAAATTGGACAACTTTGTCATCTTGACCAACTTCTAATACTCCAAATCTTGTTGGGTCTTCAACCTCATATGATCCAATAAGTGAATTAGTACATAAACTTGAAGCACTGATGAAATTAGGAAAATCAACATTCAATAATAAATCACCATTCATACAATAGAATTTATCAGGCATTGAATCTAAATTCTCAACGATATATCCTGCAGTATCGAGTTTTGATTTTTCGAAAAGAAGATTTACATTGTTGTTGTGATTAGTTTTATAATCTATCCACAATTCTTCATGTTTAATCGAGCAAATCAAATTAAAATTAAAATTGTCAAAGTTTGAAAACTGTTTGATAATTTTATCAATTATTCTTTCCCCTCTTATTGTCAGCAAAGCTTTTGGTACACCAGAAGAAAGTGGTTGAAGTCTAGTCGCCTCCCCTCCAACTAATAAGTAAATTTCATTCATTTTCAATAAGGATATTAAAAAAAACGTTTAAATCGTCATCTTTTTTTAAATTTATTATTTTATCCCAAACTTCTGATGCTTTTCCAGTATCGAATATAGATTTGACATTTCTGAGAAATTTTTCTTTCAATAAAGGAACTGCTTCATTTCTTCTTGAAGGATGGCCTATTGGATTTTCTATGGTGATTTTTTCTGAAATTGAGTTATCGTTATAAACAATTTCTATTGAATTAGATATGTGTCTTTTTGAAAATTCGTAATAGTCTTTCGTGAATTGAGGTTCCTCAGTGACAAAAATCTTTTTTCTTAAATTATTAATCTTTTCAAAACCCTGAAAACTTTCTTCATACATTTCATATTTTAAATCTCCATATAAAAGTGCAGCGGCAACCATGTATTCCAAGCTATGGTCTCTATCGGATGCGTTTTTTAAAATATCTTTGTTTGATATTATCCTTACAGCTGGTTCATGCGTGTATATATTAACCTTTTCTAACTTATTAATATTCTGATTAAACTCATCGCTAAGCTCAATTGCAGCTTCGACCGCCGACTGGCCGTGGAATTCAGCAGGAAAAAGTACTTTAAATAATACATTTTGTATAACCCAATTATTAAGATCTTTTCCAAATTCTAATTCTGAATTATCTAAGAAATTAGTTTCAAATCCCCACTTATCTTCGTTTTGGACAGATTCATAAATTTCATCCTCATGACTACTAATAATCGAAAGCTCAATACCTCTTTTAGAAGCATCTGCAGCTGCCCAACTTTTTCTTTTTCCAACATTTGGAAAATGCCTGTATGCTCTCAGGCTTGGTCCATCCAAAAGTATGTTGTTAACTGTTCTTCTTATTGCATTGGTATCACCTTTATTCACTAAATAAGAAAAAACAGAACCTGAGGCAATTTTTACATAAAAAACGTGGTCATAACCTAGTTTGTTTAATGATGTCCCTAGGCACAAGGAACCCTGTATCTCATAAGCTTTAGTAAGAGCATTTGCGAAATCAATAAACTTATAATTATCATTCTTGTAAAAATAGCTAAATATTGCACCAAAATTATCTGATGGATGTGCCCACTCTTTAGCTAAAAAAGTGTCGTTATAGTCAAACCATCTAGTTAAAACTGTTAGGTACCATGAGATAGTTTCATAGCTTTCGTTGACAGTAAAATTTTTAAATGGATTTTTAAAATTTAAGCTTAGATTATTTTTTGATGCAAATTGAACAACATCTACATGGCTACTTGCCTCAATTATGCATCCTAAGGTATCTAATATTGCTAATTTTGAAGAATAGAAATGTTGATCATCTTCTTCAAAATCACTAGAAATGTAATCAGTAATTATTAGATCTAAATTGTTAGAATTCAAAAATTATCTTTCAGAAGGCCCAATGTACTTAGCTGCAGGTCGAATCAAGACATCTTGTTCTCTTTGTTCAAAATAATGTGATGCCCAGCCAACTGAACGTCCGGCAACAAATATTGGAGTAAATAAATCTACATCAAAACCAAGCTCAGCAAGAAGAAGGCCACCATAAAAATCTACATTTGGAAAAAGATTCTTCTCTTCGTCCATAATTTGATCTATCTTTTGTGCAATTTCAAATCTGTTTTTAGAGTCATCACTATTGACTAATTTTGATACCCAATTTTTTACAATTGGACTTCTTGGATCTTGTATTTTATAAACACCATGTCCAAAACCCATTATTTTAGTTTTTTGTTCCAAAAGTGATTTTATTCCTTTTTCTGCATCAGTAACAGTTTCGAAGGAATTAATGAGTTCTACAGCTCTTTCGTTAGCTCCACCGTGTAATTCTCCCTTAAGTGTTGCTATTCCAGAGACTATAGCACCTGTTAGATCTGCTCTTGTAGATGCAGTAACCCTTGTTGCAAAAGTTGAAGCATTAAACCCATGTTCAGCATATAAAATTAACATATCATCCAAGGCTTCTAAATTTTCTTTTGATGTTCCATTGGGTAAAAGAGAGCTAGCAACTAAGTACTGTTTATCCAACTCATCACATGCTTCTTGGTGGTAAGAGGCAATGATATAGCAAACAATTGCAGTTATTCTTGCTGATAATTCGGTTTTATCCTCGTTGTCTAAACTTTTTTTTCTAAGTGTTGTTAATTCACCCTTGTATGAAACAATTGTCCTGACAACATCCATAGGATGAAGTTTTTCTTTAATTTCGGTAAGTAATTCATTTAATTTATTGTCTTTTGTTATTTCTAAATAGTATTTTGAGAAACTTTTTTTGAAATTTTTATCTTCTAATGTGTTTGTGAGAATAAGTGATGCAACTTCTTCATAAGTATTGTTCGATGTAAGCTCCGTTGCATCATATCCTCTATATCTAAGTGAAGTCCCTTCTTTACCAACTGTAGAGATTGCTGTTTCTCCGGCAACGACTCCTCTTAAACCAGGTGAATAATCCATCGGTTCAATTGTACAGTATTAACATGTATAAGGCTAGAAATTTAGCTGTACAAAGTAATAGTTTGTAATTATTAAGGTTATCATTTTCATATGGCGCAAATACATAATTTAGAATCTAAAACTAGATATGGATCAAGATATGTTGCTGGCTTTTTAATTCTTATTTCAAGTATTTTACTTGCAGGTTGGGTAGGTTTTTTTGTATTTTTACCAATTAAATCAAGTATGGAAGTTGTAACGTCTCTTGAGGAAAAGTTTTTACCTAGAGCTGAGGGAATGGTTCTAAATTTTGTATCTCTGTCAGAGCCATCAACCATCATTACATCTGATAACCAAATACTAGATGAGCTACATGACGGGTTAAATCGGGATCCGATACGTTTATCAGAAGTTCCATCTTTTGTTATCAACACTTTGCTTGCTGCAGAAGACTCTAATTTTTATTTGCACGAAGGTGTTGATTTTGTTGCTATATTAAGTGCCGCTCTTGATAACCTAAGAGGTGTTACTCGTGGTGGTTCAACAATAACTTCTCAGGTTGCTAAACAATCATTCGTTGGTGATGAAATTTCTGTAAGAAGGAAAGTTGCAGAAGCAGTTGTTGCAGCTGAGTTAGAAAGAAGGTATACAAAAGATCAAATCTTAGAATATTACATAAATTCAATTTATTGGGGATCTGGAGCATATGGTATTCAGTCTGCTGCTTATGAATACTTTGGTAAAGATATTCGTGAAATCACTTTAGATGAAGCAGCAACCTTAGTAGTTATAATTAGAAGTCCTGCTTATTACAATCCAAGAAAATACCCTGAGCGAGTAATTGAAAGAAGAAATGATGTACTGAATATCATGTTGAAAGAGGGGTTTATTGTAGATATACAAGCAAGATCAGCTAAGTTAGCACCACTAAATATTGTTGATTCAGTTCAAATAGACTCACAAGCAGAACATGTAGTTGCCGAAGTCAAAAGGCAGTTACTTAATGACCCTCAATTTGCAGTATTAGGAAACACTAAAGAGGAGCGTAAAAAGAAAATTTTTGGTTGTCCTTCAGACGATACCTCTTGCACAGGAGGTGGAGGGTTAAATGTATACATTACTTTAAACCTTGAATATCAACAGCACGCCAACCAAATTTTAAACAAATGGGTTCCATCTAACAGTATGGATGAAGAAAATGATGAACCAAAACCTACAGGTGTAATTACATTAATTAACAACTTTACTGGTGCTATAGAGGTGATGGCTTCTGGAATACCGTTTGAAGAAGAACAATATAATCTTGCAACTCAAGGAAAAAGAAATCCTGGTTCAGCGTTTAAACCCATTACATTATTGGCTGCTCTTGAGTCAGGTTCAAAACTTTATAGTTATAGGGATTCAAGAAGTCCTGTTGAAATTGACTGTGGATACCCTTGTGCACCTGATGGAATTGGAACAAAATGGGTAGTTAGAAACTACGGTACTTCAATTACGGCTGATAGATATTTAAACAAAATAGCTGCTCAAGATAGGGCTATTGAACTTCAATGTGTTGGTTACCATATTGAAGATATAAAAAATATTGATTTTTTTAAGCAGTTTCCCTTAGTTTCTAATTTAGATGAACTAGAAGATAATTCAGAAAAGCTAATTGAAATTGGTAAAGCTTTAAATCAAATTGATGAAGACGGTAATCCAATAATTTATCAATTAGACACGTCTGGAGTTAATTTTCCCGAGGGTACGGTTGTAATTACAGATCCAGAACTAATTGAACAACAAGCAAATACAACGCAAATTAATATTGAAGGTGAAACGCAATATATCTTCAAACCTTGCAATGATAAAAGTGAGTACAATAGATCAGTAAAGTTGCTCGACACTTCAGGAATGATTTCTCTCGAAGAGGCTACTAGAAGATCTATAAATACAGTTTTTGCTCAAATGGCCTCTGAACTTGGTGGGGAAAAGCTTGCTTCGACAGCCAATCGTATTGGAATAGATTCTGAAATTGAACCAGTTATTTCACTAACTCTAGGAGCGGGTGCGGTAACGCCAATTGAAATTGCATCTGCTTATTCGTCATTTGCAACTAATGGGATATTGGCACCTACTTATCTAATTGAAAGAATAGAAGATTCAAATGGTGTAATTTTGTATCAAAATATAGTTTCACAAAGAGTTTCTATACCTGACCCTGGTGCTGCAGCTGCAGTCAGAAAAACATTAGAAGTAGCAGCACAATATGGTACAGGTACAAGGGCCGCTCTGGAAGACAGGCCTATTGCTGGAAAAACTGGTACTCATCAAGGTTTTAGAGAGGCATGGTTTATTGGATTTATACCCCAATATACTTCTTCTGTTTGGATTGGCTTTGCTGAAGAACAGCTTCCCCTCACAGATGTAGAAATTAATGGTGAGGTAATTAAGAATGTGTCCGGTGGTCGTGTTCCCGCGCCTATGTGGAAAGAATTTATGACAAAAGTTGTTGAAGGTCTCCCTGTAATAGAATGGCCAAATGATCCAAGTGATTTAGAAAAGTACTATGAAATTCCAACGGTCATTATTCCAGAGCTAGCTGGCCTTAATGTACTTATTGCAGAAGAAATAGCGTTTTCAAATTATTTACTTCCTAATATAAAGTTGGTTGATTCAGAAGAGGCTCCAGGATTAGTTTTGACCCAAAGTATTGAAGTAAACGAAGAAGTACCTGAAGGTACAGTTATTGAACTAGAAGTATCTGGACAAAAGTTTTCAGCAGCTATTCCAAATATTCCACCTTGTGAATACACCATAGAAGAAGCTGAAAGTCTTATTAAAACATTTATGAGAGAAAATAATGTGATTTTATTTTTGAAAAAGAATTACGAACAGTCAGATGTTCAAGGGTGTGAAGGTAAAGTTGTAGGAACAAATGTTTCACAGGGTGCAACAATGTCTACTGGAGATACATTAATATTTATAATTGAGAGCACTAACAGTGATTCTTAATTATCAATTTCATTACAGATAAAATTGAAATAACCAATTACTCCAAATCCTGTTCCACCCTCTGGGTAGATAGAATTGTTGCTTCTTGATCTAGCAGGACCAGCTATATCTAAATGGATCCAATCAATTTCGTTAACAAACTCTTCTAAAAGTAAAGCAGCAGTTATAGCGCCTCCAAATCTACCACCTGAATTTTTCATATCAGCAGTGCTTGATTTGATTAGAGATTTATAACTTTGCTCAAGTGGCAAAGAATGATAGTTTTCAAAACTATTAGCATTTGAATTTAAAAATTTATTCAAAGTAGATTCATTATTCGAAAATACAGCACCTATTTCAACTCCAAGTGCAACATACGCAGCGCCGGTCAATGTGGCCACATCGCAAATTATATCTGGCTTATTTTCACTAGCATATGCCAAAGCATCAGCCATTATTAGACGACCTTCAGCATCTGTATTCATTACTTCAATTGTTTTTCCATTTCTCATATTTAAAATATCACCAGGCCTAATTGCAGTACCACTAGGCATATTTTCAACTATTGGGGTATAAACTTTCAAACCAATATCTAGATTTTGTTTTGCAACTAACGCAATTATTCCCCAAGCAGTTGCAGCACCTGCCATATCTGTTTTCATAGTCTCCATGCCTGAAGGAGATTTTAAGGAAAGTCCTCCAGAATCAAACAAAACACCCTTTCCTATAAGGGCAATTTGTTTTTTAGCATCTGGATTATATTCTCCAATTAGAAATTTTGGTGGTCTTTCAGAACCCTGTGCAACGCCTATAACACCCCCCATGTTATTTTCTCTTAACCACTCCTCATCATATGATTCAAGCTTTATGTTTAGATTTTTTATTAATTCCTTTACTTGCTCCTCAAAAAAATCTGGTGATTTAGTAATCGCTGGATAATTTACCATGTCTCTTACCCAAAAAATTGAATCTATTTTGTTTTGAATTTCTTCATTATGAGAACTATCTAATATTTTAAAATTTCGTTCGGGATTTTTATTAGATTTAAAATAATCAAAATTGTATGAAGATATAGCAATCCCAAATTCAATAGAAAAAATGTCTAAATTATCTGATTTTGAAATAAGTTGGATATCACAATCTTGACCAATTTTTTTACCAATAAGTGAACCTAAATTAACGAATTCATATGCCGTTTCACATCCCTTTGTGCCAACTACTAATGTTGAAACTTCATCTGAACTATCTAAGTTAGCTAAAAAAACCATTTGATTTTTTTCAGCTTCAAATTTGTTTATCTCAAATAAATTTTTGTTTTCATCATAATTTTTTAGTGAAGTTAAGTTATCCCCATCAATACTGTCAATTAATACAACTTCTATTTTCATTTACTTGCGGTCCATTCTGTTTCGAAATCTCGAGCTAACATCCATAACAAATCAGATAACCTATTTAAATAAACAATTACTTCTGTATCTTCTATTTGGTTAAGTTTTTTCCATGCTACAGATTTTCTTTCAGCTCGTCGTGAGACAACCCTACACCAGTCAAATTTTGCAGAAATGCTGTTTTCACCAGGAACAACAAAGAATTCTGGGATTCCATTTTTGTCTGTCAAAAAATCTATATTCTTTTCAAGATTTTCAATCATACTGTTGGTAACTAAAGTTTCATCTGGCACTAGTTTGGACCTATTTTCTTTTGAAGTAGCTAATTCTGCTCCAGCTATAAAAAGCTCTCTCTGTATTTGAAGTATTAATTTTTTTGTTTCTTTAGGTAATTTTTTTTCATATCTAATCAAACCTAAAGCAGCAACCAATTCATCGACCGAACCATAAGCTTCAGGTGCAATGCTATCTTTAGACACGGCATCACCATACAGCAGACGTGTTTCTCCCTGGTCCCCTTTTTTAGTATAAATTTTCATATCCTCAGGATAGTGTCAAATAGAAAGTATTAAAGTGCCAGAAGCTCCTAACGAGACAATTAATGATAAATAACTTAAACCAGTACTTGCCATAACTCCTGTATATGATTTTTCTTGTAAAGATTTATAAGATCCAAATGAGAGAACACCTGACGAAATATAAAGGAAAATAATTACATTATTAAGAACTTCATTTCCAATTAAATTAAAAAAGTCTGAACTGCTTTCGTAAATATTAACAAAAACTAAAAATGAAAGAACGATTGAAAGATACATTGAGAATTTTGCAATATTTTTCATTCCATCACGATTAATGGTTGGATCTACAAGAAACCAATGACCAATCATCATAAGAGAAAATACTGATGAAACAAGCAAAACTGGAATAATGCTTTTTAAAGTATTTATACTAATTTCATTAATTAATCCTGCGCTGAATGATATGAATGATAAGGATAAATAGTAAACACTTTCTTTTTTACCATATGAATATAAATAAAAAGCTATAAAAAATAAGCCTAAGAAAGAAAAATTGTCTGTTTTTAACAATACATTCAATGCAATTATTGCAGCAAATAACATACTAAATCCTTTTTTTGGACTTGTTGAACGGACTATATAGTACAAAAAAGGTATACAAAGTGTAAGAAATATGTAGGTAAATTCACTCAATTGCATATGTATCTTACAATAATATATATGTTAGGAAATTTAATAAAAAACAATTATAAAAGAGCTTTGTTAGCAACATTTGTCTTTATATTATTTTTAAATAATTTATCAGCCACATCAATAAATAAGCTTGTGTCTACTGAATTTGTATATTCATTTATTATGTATTTTGCTCTATTCTTGATCACTTTTGATAGCTTTAGAAGAAACAAGTTTATTGGTATCTTCTTATTAGCCACAATCTTTTTTATACCTCCAAATATATTTCCAAACTATAAGGGACTCTTGTTTCCGGTTACTTATCTTTCATTTATTGCATATATTGGATTTATTGTTTCTAATCATATATTTAAAATATGGAAAAAAAACCAGGTATTATGAAATATTTTTTAATCACTCTACAATAAGGTAATGAAACTAGGGCTTAAATCAAAATTATTATTTGTATTTAGCTTCATACTTTCACTTGCCTTACTTAACCTGTTAAAAGAACCCGCAAATGCTATTAATTTGAAGCCCAGTTCTTCCGTATCTTGTGCTAATAATGCAGTAGCTCCATTAGACAATTTAAAAGATATTCAAACTTTTTTAAACTGTAATGGTTTCAATCCGGGGCCTATTGATGGTCTGGCAGGAAGCAGAACAACTAATGCAATAGTAACTTTTCAAAAAACTGTAGGCTTAACAGCTGACGGAGTTGTTGGGCCAGCTACAAAACAAGCTATGAGGGGCTATAGCTCTGTTTCGTTTACCTTTACTGGTAGTGGTTGGGGCCATGGAGTAGGTTTGAGCCAATATGGGTCAAAGGGATTAACAGAATTGGGTGCTAGCTTTTGTTCAAATACAAGTTCTTGTAATTCTACTGAAGTTGTCCAGTATTATTTTCAAGGGACTAATGTAAAAAACTTATCTGATATAAGCCTTTCATCTCCTGACATTGCCTCTTCCAACAATGCTTTATGGGTAGGCTTAGCAAGAAACGCTAAATCTATAAATCTAACTACTCTTCCATCTTCAAGCCCACCAGTTCTTAGCATCTGTCAAGCGAACTTGCCACAAACAGCCGGTGTACAAGCTTTTCTTGCATCAAGAGGTTTTGATCCTGGTGTTATAGATGGTGCTTTTGGAGATAGAACTGCCAACGCATTGAGAAATTATCAAGCATCTGTCGGCATTACCCAGTCTGGTAGTATTGATGATGAGACAGTTAACAAAATAAAATCTGATGCTTCTTCTGATGGTCCTTGTGAATCAGTATATGGACCACTAAAAATTGGTGGCGGGGCAACAATAAACATAATTTACTCAGGTGGGAGTTGTTATTTAACTGGTCATCCTTTGTTATCAAAAGTTTCTGCTGGATGTGATATTGGAATTAGTTGGTCCGATGGAGGAAGAATAAGGGTTGGGCCTAGGGAACATAAACATGGTGTACTAAAATTGAGATCTAAGGGTGTTTCATCTGGCTTTCATGTCTCACTTGCTGTGAATATTGAAAAATATTTATATGGATTAGCTGAAATGCCTTCAAACTGGAATGTGAAAGCTCTTGAAGCTCAAGCACTTGTTGGTAGAAGTTATGCTGTCTATCAATACTTAAAGCAAAACATTCCTTCAGAAAAAACAAATATAGATGCTGGTCTTTCTAGTTCAAGAAAATCATATTGTTGGTGCCATATAGGATCAACTGCATCAAGTCAGTACTATTACGGTTACTTAAAAGAAATAGCTGGACCAAATTGGGTTCAAGCTGTAAACAATACAGCCGGAAAAGTCATAACTTATGATGGAGGATATACCCAGAGTAGTGTAATTCAAGCCTTTTATTCATCTTCAACTGGTGGAAAAACAAATGACAATGCAGTTGGCTTTGGTTCCTCTACTCCTTGGCCTTATCTTAAAACAGTTGATGACCCTTGGTCTATTGACAGTAGAGTAGGTAATCCAAAAGCAGCATGGTCATACGATTTTAGTTCATATCAATTAGCAAAAAATATTCTTTGTGGTGACAATCCATGTTTTGACTCTGTTACTGATATCTATGTTTCGTCAGTATCTGAATCTGGTGCTGCAATTGAGGTTACTATGAAAGGTTTTAAAAATGGAGGGTCAAAATCTGTAACCAAATCTGGAAGAAATATAAAATCTCAACTTGGATTTACTTCACACTACTTTAAAACATCTAGCCAATCAGATGTATCAAATTTAGCTGTTGGTCCAGTAACCGCAAATAATTCAACATCCGAAGCTGGGGTTTCCACTGGCTCCACTACAGGAGATACACCACAGTACGCTACTTCATCTAATGGCTTAAGTTATTTATCTAAAGCAGGATTATTAAATAAATGTACCCAAACATCATCTGGGTGCCAAGCCAAAACACTTACTAGAGAAGAAGCAGCTGCAGTAGTAGTTATTGTTGGAGGATTACCTTTAGATTCTCCAAATGCATATAGTGATGATGACCAAAGTATTTACCAAAAAGCAATTAACTCTCTTCCATATTTTGGTTTACAGGCTTGCTTTGGTAGTCCATTTCAGTTCCAACCAACTGAACAAGTTTTAAGAGATGAATTTGCGTGCCTAATGGTTAAAGCAATAAATGCGGGTACTACACAAAATTTGACTGGATCGGAAGACAAGTACTCAGACATAGGTGCAAGTAAATGGTCAAGTAATATTAAGACTTTAGCTGCAAATAATATAATTCCAAACTGTAGCTCACTTGAAGATAAGTTCTGTCCAAGTCGTAGGATTTCTGTGGGTGAAGTATCTTATATGGTTAACCAACTTGTTAATAAATCTTTGGTCTCCTCGGATTTATTCAATGTAACTCCATTTCAAAGTAGCTGGACTGCAAATGGTGGAGAAGTTGCAGATGCAGGGTCTACTGCAGTATCTAATCCAAACGCAGGAAACGATGCTTGCGTTCCAAAAGATAATTCAAATGCTTCATTAGGTTCTACATTAGAGATTCAACAGTTTCTCTCAAATAATGGCTTTAATCCAGGACCAATTGATGGTCAATCTGGACTTAAAACTAAAGAAGCAATTAGCTCATTTCAAAGAGAGAATGGACTGCTTGCAGATGGGATAGTTGGAAATAGAACTAAAGCTAAAATGAGATCATATACTGGATGTGAAAGTGCCAATGCCTGTGTTGCTAGAGACAATAGATCAGCAAAGCTGGACACTATCTCAGATATACAAACTTACCTTGCTAATAACGGGTTTAATCCTGGAATTATTGACGGAAAAATGGGCTCATATACAAAAGAAGCAATAAAAGCTTTTCAGAGAAAGGTTGGATTAATTCCAGATGGAGTAGCAGGAAATCGAACTAAGGCTGAAATGAAATCATATACTGGATGTTAATTTAGATAGTTCCTTATTCTTTGCTCTATTGATTCAACATTTAAATTAAAAAATTTACTCAAATCATCTTCGGGTGCTGATTTTCCAAAAGTCTCTACACTAAATGAATCAGTAATATCTCCGATATAATCAGCCCAACCAACTGATTTACCTAGTTCTAATGTAAAGGTAAATTTGGAATTTTTTAAAGATGCAGCTTTTTCAGGAGTAAGTTTATTTAATATAGGTACGCTCACAATTCTCGCAGAATATTCTCTTAAATTCTTTTTCAAAGCAAACGCTAAATTTAACTCAGACCCTGTAGCAAATATTGTAATTTCATCTCCATCAGAAACAACATATCCTCCATTCAAGAATTCTTCATACTCTACTGAAAAATCTAAATTCTCTAAATTTTGTCTTGTTAAAGAGAGAACTTTTGGATTCTTTGTATTTGAAAAAAGGTACCTATAAGAATGCAGCATTTCAATACTGTTAGAGGGCCTAATAACATCTAAGTCAGGTATCAACCTTAAAGACATTAGATGCTCAACAGGTTGATGGGTTGGTCCATCTTCTCCAAGATAAATCGAGTCATGAGTAAATATAAATGATGAATTTATTTCCATCAAAGAAGCTAGCCTAATGCTTGGACGCATATAGTCAGAAAATACTAAAAAAGTGGAACCATAAGCAAACAGCTTGCTGTGAAGATTTATTCCATTTACTACAGCTGCCATACTGTGCTCTCTAATCCCAAATTCGATACTTTGCCCACTTCTGTTTTTACTAGAATAAATTTCATGACTTACAATTTGTTTAGTAGACGCTGCAAGGTCTGCCGAGCCGCCTAGTATAAATTTATTTTGTGAACCAATTAGATTTAGGTAGTCACCACCAGTTACACGAGTTGCACCTTTTTTGATTTCAAAATTTTCTGGAAATATAATTTCATTTGAACAAAATTGCTCCCATAATTTTTTAAATGATTCATCATTTTCTAATTTAGTATTTAAATTTTTTTTCCATTCTTCATATTTATTCTCATCTTCTAGCCTTTTTTCAGCAAAATATTCATAGATATCATCATCATGTTCAAATGGGTCTCCTTCCCAGTTTATTTCACTAAGAAATAATTCCATTTCATCACTTCCTAATGGAGCACCATGAACAGAGCTTGTGTTTTGTTTATTTGGAGCAAATTTTCCGATTGTGCTTTTTGCAATAATTAAAGAGGGTTTACTTTTTTCTTTTCTTGATAAATCAATTGCTTCTATAATTTCTGATTCATTGTGACCATCAACTTCTAAAACATGCCATCCAATTGACTCAAACTTATTCTTTTGATTCGTAATTGAAACCTTGTCTACATTTCCATCTATAGAAATGTTGTTGTCATCAAAAACATAGATTAATTTTCCTAAATTCCATACACCTGCCAACTCTGCGGCTTCAAATGAAATTCCCTCCATTAAATCACCGTCTGAAACTATTCCGTATACATAATGATCAATGATGTCTTTTCCTAAAACTTCCGACAAGTAGGACTCCGCCAAAGCTAATCCAACTCCTGTAGCAAACCCCTGACCAAGGGGTCCTGTAGTTATATCAATTCCTAATGAGGTGTCGACTTCTGGATGTCCAGCAGTTTTTGAATCAAGTTGTCTAAATTGCTTAATATCGTCTATGGAAATATCAAAATTATTGAAATGAAGCAAGCTATAAAGCAACATAGAACCATGGCCAGCACTTAAAACAAACCTATCCCTATTAATCCAATCAGGTTGTTTATTTGAAACTTTCAAAACATTTTTAAATAAAACTGTACCTACCTCTGCCATGCCCATAGGCATTCCTGGATGTCCAGAATTTGCTTTTTCAACAGCAGCTGCAGATATAACTCGAATAGATTTTGTTACTTTATCAAACATTGCTTTAAGTATATAAGAATCTATACAGACGCAAAGGAATCTTTTGCGTGATAAGAAGATCTAACTAAAGGGCCAGATTCTACATGCGAGATTCCAAAAGACTCTCCTATAAGTTTATAATTTTCAAATTCTTCTTCAGGTGCGTATCTATCTATTGGGCGATGTTTTGCAGTAGGACGCAAATACTGCCC
>Ga0255754_10000410_pt1 | contig 33321 bp, 26 predicted proteins | sample 101ome_22_FD_179954 | JGI IMG/M metagenome (GOLD analysis project Ga0255754, IMG submission 179954) | Coastal salt marsh microbial communities from the Groves Creek Marsh, Skidaway Island, Georgia - 101412BT metaG (version 2) | ecosystem: Environmental > Aquatic > Marine > Intertidal zone >... | reverse complement strand
GTTCAAAATCAATCATCAGACAATTATGAATTATGGAGTAAGACTGCAAGATTAATTACTAAAATAGAAAATAATCTGCCTTTAGACTCTATTGAAAAATCTTTACAAAATACAAACGCTCCACCTGTTATTCTGGGTATTACTGGAACAGGAGGTGCAGGTAAATCATCACTAACTGATGAGCTATTAAGAAGATTTTCAAATAATTACCCTGATTATCTTTTTGCTGTTATAAGTATTGATCCATCAAAACGAAAAACAGGAGGTGCTTTACTAGCAGATAGAATTAGAATGAATACCTTATCTCATAAAAATAATATATATATGCGCTCTCTTGCCACAAGAAAATCAAACACATCAATCTCAGGGTCATTAACCGATATATTATCATTTTTGAAATCATTCTCATATAATCTTATTATAATTGAAACATCCGGCATAGGTCAATCTGGATCCGAAATTGTTGATTTGTCTGATCATTCAATATATGTTATGACCTCAGAATATGGTGCAGCAAGTCAACTTGAAAAAATAGATATGATTGATTTCGCAGATTTAATTGCAATAAACAAATTTGAAAGAAAAGGTTCAACTGATGCATTAAGAGATGTAAGAAAACAATATCGTCGATCAAGAAAATTATTTGATCAAGAATTAATATCAGATGAAAATCTTCCTATTTATGGTACTATTGCTAGCAAATTTAATGATCAAGGTATAAATCAATTATACCAAACCCTTATCGATAATATTTCTGCAAATGACAATTCCTTCAAATTAAAAAATACAAATGATAAAATAAAAACCATTAATCTCAATCAAAATTCTATTATCCCTCCCAATCGTTCGCGATATTTATCCGAAATTGCAGAAACAATTCGTGATTATAAAAAATGGGTCGCATCCGAAACAACCCTTGTTCGAAAATATCATGCAATTAGTCAAACTCTTGAGATTCTTAAAGATGAAATAAAAGAAAATAACGATCCTATCAATAAATCAAACATAGATCGCATAACTCAAAGTATGGACAAACTTAGAGATCAAATTAGCCCGGAAACAATAGATAAATTAAATGATTGGGACTCATTATACTCAAAATATACTGCTGATGAATATTCATATAAAGTTCGAAACAAAGTAATAAAAGTCGAAACATTCACTAAAACTCTTTCAAATATAAAAATACCAAAAGTATCTTTTCCCAAATTTTATGATTGGGGAGATCGAATAAACTGGTTATTATTAGAAAATGTCTCTGGAAGCTTCCCTTTCACATCGGGAGTTTACCCTTTTAAAAGAACTCAAGAAGACCCAACTAGAATGTTTGCAGGAGAGGGTTTAGCAGAAAATACAAACAAAAGATTTCATTACTTATCTTCAGAACAACAATTTGCTAGATTGTCAACCGCATTTGACTCAGTTACGTTATATGGAGAAGACCCCGATTTTCGCCCCGATATCTTTGGTAAAATAGGTAATTCAGGAGTTTCAATTTCTACTGTCGAAGATATGGAACGATTATATGCAGGTTTTGACCTCACTTCTAATTCAACCTCAGTCAGTATGACTATCAATGGACCTGCACCAATTATTCTAGCCTATTTTTTTAATACTGCAATCAGGCAACAAATTAGACATTGGGTTGTCCAAAATAAATTATTAACACCCGGAGAAGCATATGTTCGCACCGGAGATAATAGGTATGGATTTAATGTTCACTCTGGAGAAAGTTGGGTAGTTGACTCAAAAACTCCTAAATTAAAAGAATGGAAGGAAATTCAAAAATTAGTTCCACCTAAAGTTTATACTAAAATCGAAAATGATACACTCCAAAAAGTTAGAGGCACCGTTCAAGCAGATATATTGAAAGAAGACCAAGCTCAAAATACCTGTATTTTCTCAACAGATTTTTCTCTTAGAATGATGGGTGATGTTCAACAATATTTCATCAATAATAACATTAAAAATTATTATTCAGTTTCTATTTCAGGTTATCATATTGCAGAAGCAGGTGCTAACCCTATAACACAAGTAGCATTTACACTCGCAAATGGGTTCACTTATTTAGAATATTATAAATCTCGAGGAATGAATGTTGATGATTTTGCTCCTAATTTTTCATTCTTCTTCTCAAATGGTTTGGATGCCGAATATTCTGTAATAGGTAGGGTTGCAAGACGAATCTGGTCAATCGCTTTGAAAAATTTATATGGTGCAAACAAAAGAAGCCAAATGTTAAAATATCATATTCAAACATCAGGTAGATCATTGCATGCACAAGAAATTGATTTTAATGATATAAGAACAACCTTACAAGCTTTATTAGCGATATATGGCAATGCAAATTCACTTCATACCAATGCATATGATGAGGCAGTTACAACTCCAACTGAAGACTCAGTCAGAAGGGCCATGGCAATTCAATTAATTATCAACAAAGAATTAGGTATTGCTAATAACGAAAATATCAATCAAGGATCCTTTATTATAAATGAGCTCACCGAATTGGTTGAAGAAGCAGTATTAGATGAATTTGAGCGAATTGCAGATAGGGGAGGGGTCTTAGGAGCTATGGAAACACAATATCAAAGAGGCAAAATACAAGAAGAATCTTTGAATTATGAAACTAAAAAATCATTAGGACAATTAGAAATAATCGGTGTTAATTCCTTTTTGAATCCTAATCGTGAAAATGATATTTTAGAAGTATCAGAATTAATACGTTCTTCATCCTCAGAAAAAGAATTACAAATCAAACGTTTAAACGAATTCAAGAAACTCAATACTGATCTTTCAAAACAATCATTAAGTCAACTTCAATCATCAATTTTAGCAGGGAGTAATATTTTTACTGAATTAATGATTGCATCACAATTTTCATCCTTAGGTCAAATTAGTTCAACTCTTTATAACGTAGGTGGAGAATATAGACGAAATTTATAGGAGTTAATCAAGCTGAACAGTGATTTTCTTAATGACATTGATAATACCAATTTCAATAAAATAGCACGAGCTATAACTCATATTGAAAATGAGACTGAGCAGGGTATCGAAATTATTCAAGCTTTACCTTATGATTTAGAAAAGAAACAAGTTATCGGTATAACTGGTTCACCAGGCAGTGGAAAAAGCACACTGATTAATCAATTAATAAAAAAATACATCAGTATTGGAAGTAAAATTGCTATATTGGCCATAGATCCCTCAAGTCCATATTCAGGTGGTTCTCTTTTAGGAGATCGTATTCGGATGATTTCTGATATAAGTCACCCAAATTTATATATTCGTTCTTTATCATCAAGAGGACAGTTAGGAGGTCTATCAACCTTCACATATGATATTTTAAGATTACTCCAATTTCTAAAATTTGATAAAATTATAATTGAAACTGTAGGATCTGGTCAAAGTGAGATTGATGTTTCAAAATTATCGGATACCACCATTGTAACTCTTACTCCAAATATGGGGGATGAAATCCAAATGATTAAATCTGGAATAATGGAAATTGCAAATATTTTTGTAATAAATAAATTAGACATATTAGATGTAAAAACATTAAAATCTAAACTAAAAAATTCTATTACTTTAAATTCAGAAACAAACAACACTCCAAATATCATTGAGATTTCGGCATTGAAGGATATAGGAATAGATAAATTATATATCGCTATTGATGAACATTTTAATTCAATCAAACAAGCAGATATACTAAATATTAAACGTACAAATCAATTAAAATTCGATCTAAAAAATAAATTAATGAAACAATATAGTGAGAAACTCTCTCTCGCAGAAGATCAAATTGACTCGGTAATTAAAGAGCTCCAAGAAAATAAAATTTCTCTAAAAAATGCTCTTAAAAAATTTGAGTAATACAAAATTTTGATAAAAGTAGAATTAATAACTAGATTAATAGAGGTAATCTAAATGTCTTCACTTGAAAATAAATGGAACAATTTTTACACAAAAGTTGAAAATTATTGTGATGAACATAATAAAAATTTGCCTACTATTATCGCTGTCACAAAAAATCGCTCATTAGACGAAATTGAAATTGCTAAAGATATCGGTATTAATCATTTTGGTGAAAACTATGCAAATGAATTTAATTTAAAGGCTATCAATTTCAAAACAAGCAAGTGGCATTTTATTGGTCATTTACAAAGAAATAAAGTTAAAGATGTAGTACCTTACGCTGACGCTATTCATACCCTTGACTCTTTAAAACTAGCCAATAAATTGTCAGATTATGATTTTAAAAAATCAATATTCATTCAGGTTAATATCTCAAATGACCCAAATAAATTTGGAATTTCACCAGAATTAAATTCTATCAAAAAATTGCACGAACATTCAACTCAACTTGATCTAAATATTATTGGACTAATGTCTATTTGTAAATTTGGTTTAACATACGATACAACTTATAATCAATTTTCAAATTTAGTAAAATTAGGTCAATATTATAATCTTAATGAATATTCAATTGGTATGTCATCAGATTGGCAAGCTGCCATCTCTGCAGGTTCTACTCATATACGAATAGGGTCCTCAATTTTTGGGTAATATATTTTCTTATTTCAAAAATATGATATATCACAAATTAATATCTACATAAGGAACATTTCATGAAACAAGATGTCACTAAAGCTAAAGAATTAGTAAAATCTTCAAAAATATATCGGTTAGCTAGTGATACTCAAAATTTAAGTAAGCAATTTATTGTAAAAGGAAATAAAACTGATTATTTAGTTTCTCTTCCTGATTTTTGTACTTGTACTCATTTCAATATGATATGTACAAAAGAAAAATATAAAATTTGTAAACATATTTTAGCATGTAAAATACTAAACCAAAACGCTCCTAATTTGACAATCAACGATTGGCAATCTTATATATTCGAATCAAAGTAATGGAATAATCAATGTCCGAGATAGAAGTTAAAAATAATACTACCTCGAAATTATATAATCGATATATTTCTATCGATCTACTTCGAGGTTTTGCTATTTTTATAATGATAATTCTCCATGTTATTTCTGACACTTTAAACATTGATTATTATATTGGGGATATAAATAATATAGGCTATGTTAATATTTTCGCATTATTAACATTCCCTTTCTTAGGAGGTCTAGCTGGCTTATTTCTTATGACTTCGGCAATGGGAAATATTGTCGCCATGCGAAAAAATTTAGAAAAAGGTTATAGTCCTAATTCAGTAATTCAAAAACAGGTAATTGGCGGATTTTTAGTTTTAATATTTGCAATGGTTGGAGAAGCAACAATTGGTTATCATGGTTATTTCGGTCAAATATTTAAAAATTTAAATGATCTTTCCAATATTGATAGTACTGTAGCAAGACATCGTGCATTTGAAATAGAAACATTACATACTATCGCATGGGCCATAATAATCAACGGTATCGTTCAAGGAGTGATTTCTAAATATTATGATATCAAATCTCAGGTAAAAGAAATTATCAGAGTTTATTGGATTTTATCAATTATTGTTCTCATACTTACTCCTATTTTATGGTTCCTCACAACTTTACTCATACCTGGTTACCCTTTTGATATCAATCCTGTTACAAATATGCCTTATTATAGGCCAGTAATTGGAATATCCTCATTTGGTGAAATTTTATTATATACATTTTTAAATCCAATTGGAGCTCCAATTGAACCTATTTTCCCTTATTTGACTACAAGTTTTGTAGGTAGTATAATGGGATTACATCTCTCAAATGATAAAAATCAATTTGATAGAAGCTTTTTAAGAACACATTTCAAAATTGGGCTATATTCTTTCATTATAGGTTTCATAGGTGTCATCTTTGTATTAATTTCAATTTTAAATGAAAGAGGCATTGATGCAATGTTAAATCAATATCAAAGACTCCCTTATCATCGATCTTGGGTTTCATCTCAAGGTGCTCCAGGTGGTTGGATATGGCAATATCTCGCATTGAATGGTGTAAGTTTAATGTTTGTTTGTTTTGGAATTCGTATAGGAGAATATAGGGGTAACAGCAAATCTTTAGCAAAGAATACTCAATTCATCAGAAGATTTGGCTTCATAGCTTTGACTGTCTATTTAACTCAATGGATTTATTTCATAGCTCACTTTATACTAACCTCTTTACCCAACTTCACCCCATATCAAAGAGTATACTGGCCCATCTCTTGGTTAATTTTAATACTCGCCTTATCGATGTTTCATCTCATCATGACTCGATGGGAAAAAGTTGGATATATAGGTTCTTTAGAATGGATGATTTCGGGAATTGCAAATAGGCTAGCAAAAGTAAAAAAACAATCTTCCGTTAGTTCAACACAAAATGCGGTAAAATGGTACAATATTGGTAAATTAAAAGTGCCAGAAATATTTTATGATCCAAATTGGGTAAATTTTGAGATGGTAAATAAGTCTAAAGATGAATTACGATTGATTAAGTATTTCTTGATAATCGGATTTCTTCTCCCTATTTTCGGTATTTTAAATTATATTTTAATTCGAAATTATGAAATTGAATTTGATAAAATATTTCGTCAAAAATTAATTTGTATTTTTGGGATAATTTTTTCTTTTATGTTTTATTTCATTGGATTTTTTGTAACACTACAAGATCTTGGTATCACACTTTAATTCTAATCATCGATCCAATTTAATATTCGATTATAGATTTCCATTTTTTTAGGACCATAAACCAACATTGAATGAGGAGTATCTTCACAATAAACTATTTCTAAATTAATATTTTCAAAATATTTCCTCATAAGCTCAGGTTGATCTTTATATGAAAAGTGATCCAACTCTGCATGAAAATATAATATATCATTTCTCAATTTCTCTGCCCTTTCAATTAATATCTGTCCCACTTCAAACACTCCATATGTTGCATAAAGTGGACTTTTTTCGTATGTGGCCAATCCTTTACTTCTATTGGCTTTAATTTTGGCTTTAGATCTCGGCCAATATTTAATAAACGCAGACACAAACCTTGCATATTTTGCACTCTTTATTGGCAACTGAATTGGAGATGCGAGAGCGATGATTTTTTCTAATGGATAAATTGTTCCCAATAGCATTCCAAGAGTACCACCTAAAGAATGGCCAATGTATATTATTTTGTCATATTTTTTACTGATATCCTTATAATGCCATACTACCGATGAAAACCAGTCTTCACCAGCTTTAGTTGCTAAATGTGATACTGAAGTACCGTGTCCGGATAATCTAATTGCTCTAAAATAATAACCATTCTCTGCTAATAATGGTCCTATTTCTTCAAATATTTGTGGAGTAGAAAGAAACCCATGACATCCTATAATTGCATATCCATTGCTACTCTTTGGTTCAATTTCAAATGTTTCAGCCTCTTTTCTTATATAATTATCCGTAACTTTTACATTAAACATCCATGCAAATAACATGAATAAATCTTTAAATGCAGAGTAAAAAGTATCATTCACAAACCTCAACTCTCTCACAACTGTTCTTTTAACATATTCAAAAAACCCCTCTCTTTTTTCTAAAGATATTTTTTCAGTATTCTCTTCCTCTCTTCTTTCAATTTCCATTATTAAATTCATCCTCCAATTGATCTACAAAATCTCTTAAAATTTCAATATGTTCAGGTTGATTTCTTGCTATTCTTGCAAAAATAGGAAGTATTACTACAAATGTTATCCATGGTATTATTAAATACCAACCCCAATCTAATCCTAAAAATCCAGAATTATTACCATCAGAAATATCTAAAAAATAAAAAAATATACTAAACAAAACTCCTGCAAATGGTATTAATATCCATCCATAATCTACATTATACCTCAGTAACTGTACAGACAAATAAAATATCCATATCCCTAAAACAGTCCAATGTGCCCAATCCAAATTCCAATCAATCTTTGATCCGCTCTCAGGTATTATATCAAGAGCTAACAGCATTAACGAAATTATCGCAACAAAAGAAATAGTGCCCCAATAATGAAAGGAATATGTGGGTCTTTTTTGTAATCTTTTACCACAGTTGGGGCAAACCTTGATAATATTCTCTGTCATAATTTCTCAGCTCCCATATTGGTAAAATAGATTATAAAATCTCACATTTAAGTACGTAAAAATGGTGCGGAGGGTGAGATTTGAACTCACGAACTACTAGTAGACTAGGCCCTCAACCTAGCGCCGTTGACCTGGCTGGGCGACCCCCGCTTCATAATCAAACTACATTTCTCCTAATGTAGTCAATTTTCAGTTAGATCTATAATTTTTAACTTAATCGTTATTGTGTTAATAAACCTCTATAATGTATAAGGTATATTGTAGAAGAATTTATATGAAATATCAAACTCTCATATTTGTGGACCCATCAAAGATTGATGATGTGATTTCAATCATCGATAAATCTGTAACTGGTTATACTACAGTAGTTGATGAAATAGCTAAAAGATCAAATGACCCTTTTAAAATATTAATTTCAACCATAATAAGTGCTAGAACCAAAGATGAAGTAACAGAAAAGGCCAGCAATGCTTTATTTGCTGTTGCAGATACCGCACATAAATTATCTAAATTAAGTGAAGATCAAATTGCAAAATTAATTTATCCCGCTGGATTTTATAAGAATAAATCGCTTCAGTTGAAAAATACAGCATTAATGTTGATTAAAGATTTCAATAATCAGGTCCCCGATAACCTCGAAGATCTAATCAAATTACCAGGAGTTGGTCGGAAAACCGCAAATCTCGTAGTAACTTTAGGCTTTAATAAATTAGGAATTTGCGTAGATACTCATGTTCATCGAATTTTCAATAGATTAGGCTATATATCTACAAAAGATCCTGAAAAAACAGAATTTGCTTTAAGAGAAAAACTACCAAAAAAATATTGGATACCAATAAATGGCCTACTAGTAACCTATGGTCAAAACATTTGTACTCCTATATCCCCCCATTGTAGTAAATGTGAGCTCAAAAATATTTGTAAACAAAATGCTGTAACAACTAATAGGTAATATGTAATAATTCACTTTTAGATGAAACTATTAATATTATAATTTTAGTTAAGTAATAAGAATAGGAAATTAAAATGAACCTCCCATCAAAAAACGAAATTCAAAATATAAGATCACTTACATCCATCATCACATCATACTGGAATAGTCAATCATTATATGCTGCAGTCGATCTTGGGTTATTTGATTATATTAAAAATGAAATAACTTTCGATGATTTGGTAAAACAATTAGATTTTAATAAAAAAACGGTAGTTATGTTACTCAAAATATTAACAAAATATGAATTAATCACACATTCAAATCAAAATCTAAAATTAACAAAAAAAGGTGAATTGCTCACTTCAGATCATCCTTTTTCAATGGTACCTGCGACCTATGTGTTTTGTACAAATCATTATTTAGCTTGGTTAAATGTCACTGATGCTCTTATAACATCACAAGAAGTGTTTAGTAAAACACATACACAGAAATTTTTTCCTTGGTTATTATCAAATGAAGTCGCAAAAAATTATTATTATAATGCACTTAATTTATATGCATTAATAGACTACTTGCCAATAATGCCATCCTTAGAATTAGGAAGTACAATTATAGATATTGGATGTGGTAAAATGGGATTATTACAACTTCTCAAATATCATTATCCTGATAAAAAATATCTCGGTTATGATTTGCCTGAATTAAAAAATTATGAACAAACAGGTATCGAATTTCATGGCGGCGATTTTTTCAAAGACCAAATTCCAAATGCAGATACCATAATTTTATCTCGAATACTGCATGACTGGGATGACTCAGACTCATCTATTATCTTACAAAATTGTATCCGTGCATTAAATCCCAAAGGTAATATAATCATTATTGAAGCACCTATTTCAGAAAATTTAGACCATAATTGGGGTGCAACCTTAGATATAAACATGAGAGTTATGATAGGTGGTTCTGAGAGAAATGCACTTGAATTCAATGAACTTTTTGTCAATAATGGTTTAAATCTAAAAGATACAAAATTAATCAAAGAAAGTAATCTAATAATATATAATTTGGAAATTAAATAATTTATTTCATGTGATTATATCCTATAATTAAATTAACCATGTGCAAGATAATCTTTCCACGTCTCATCATTTAAATTACTGAATTACTCGTTAAATCTATGAAATACAATCTGATGAATGATACATCAGTGATCGACCCAGATATCCATAATGTCCTACTTAGCGAATTAGAAAGAGGTAGAAATGGATTAGAGATGATTGCAAGTGAAAATTATGCTAGTAAAGCAGTCATGCAAGTTACTGGGTCAATTTTGACCAATAAATATAGTGAAGGCTATCCTGGTAAAAGATATTATTCTGGAAATGAATTTGTTGATATTGCAGAAAATTTAGCTATTGACCGTGCAAAAAAACTGTTTAATACAAAATATGTCAATGTCCAACCCCATTCTGGTAGTACTGCAAATATGGAAGTATATTTTGCTTTGCTCAAATTAGGAGATCCTATTCTAGCTATGAGTTTAGATCATGGTGGACATTTAACTCATGGACACTTTGTAAATTTTTCAGGCAAATTCTATAATTTTAAACACTATTCAGTCGATGAAAAAACTCACTTGATTGATATGGATGAAGTACATAAATTGGCTAAGGAAACACAACCAAAAATGATTATTGCTGGTTTCTCAGCGTATCCAAGGCAATTAGATTTCAAACACTTCAAAGAAATTGCAGATGATATAGGAGCTTATTTACTATCTGATATTGCACATATATCTGGGTTGGTCGCAGGAGGAACTCATCCTAGTCCATTCCCTTATTCAGATGTTGTTACAACTACTACACATAAAACCCTCAGAGGTCCAAGAGGTGCTATTATCATGACCGATCATGAAGAAATATCAAAAAAAGTTAATTCAGCAGTGTTCCCCGGCATGCAAGGCGGTCCATTAGAAAACGTAATTGCAGCAAAAGCTGTAGCATTTAAAGAGGCCCTAGATCCTTCATTCAAAAATTATGCAAAAGATATTATTGAAAATTCAAAAAGTTTAGCAAATAGTTTAGTAGAAAATGGAGCTAAAATTTCAACTGATGGGACTGATAATCATTTAGTTTTGATGGATATTTCAATGTATGATATAGGTGGAAAAATTGCAGAACATACTTTAGATCAAGTAGGAATATTTACAAACAAAAATATGATTCCATTTGATAAAAGAAGCCCCTTTGATCCATCTGGTATTAGAATAGGTACTCCTGCTTTAACCACAAGAGGACTGAATACATCTGATATGGGTTTCATAGGTGAATTAATTGTCAATGCACTGCAAAATCATAATAATACTGAAAAATTAAATAGTATTAAAAGCCAAGTACAAGAATTATCAAATAAATACCCACTATACCCTGAATTAAAAATATCTTAAAATTATAATATTATATAGGGTCTCTCTTTTCCCTCATCATTTTCAAACGTAAAATATGAAGGTACCATAATTGAATGTAATGTTCTATAAGCATCTGGATCATAGTCCCATAATCCTAATAACTCTGTCATATATCTTATCATAAAATCAGGATATGCTTTTGGAGAAGTAATTGCATTCTTGTCACTATAACTCAGAGATTGTTTCAATAACTTCCCATCAGTTTGTAACTCATAAGTCGCTCTTATTAGAAAATGTAGTTTATCAGCGATATAATCTATGATTGTCTCTACATCATACTTCATTAAACCACTATACCAAGTCTCTAAAGCTATCCTTCTCAATAATGAATCAGTGGTTTCAGCTGAATTTAGTACCTCATCCAAAACCTTCAAATCTTTAACATCTTTTAAAACTGAGATAATTGTATACTTTAAATCATTTTTCGAGTCTCTTAATAGTCTCACCCACATTTGCTCTCTAAATTGAATATCAAAAGATCTACTCATCTCTATCATTATTATTTTTGGTCTTAACCCTTTCATTGTCTCGAATTTTTCTAAATAGATTTCTTCCATTTTTTTAATATTTTCATCGTTGTTTTCCCTATCTATTATTTCTTTTATTGAATAACATATTGAATTTAAAAGCTCTAAATTTTCATTATGAACTAAATTTAATAATCTTTCATAATCTTTCATATTACCAAATTTTCCAAGTGTTCTTATTGCCACATATCTAATGTGATTTTTTTCTGATTTCAATTTCACTAACGAAATCATTCTCCATAAAGTTTTATTGGTAATATTCATTTAGCATCCCTCTGTTTGATTAAGTATCTAATTGCTCTATATTGAGGTTCAGTTAAACTTTTTAAATCTTCATAATTTACATTTTCAATTTTATTGCCTTCATCTAAATCTTGGTTGCCATAAGCATCTTTTTTAGAAGTCACTTGAACTGCTCTCACTATCATGGGTAAATCATATGGGCTTTTTTGATAGTTTTTAGTTTCTTTATCATCAACAACGCCTAAATAAGAGGCTATATGCATACCGGAAAACTTTCTAAAAACAATGGTATCAGGTAGTCCCGGTAAAGGAGTTGAAAAAGTATCTTTTTTAGCCTCGAGATGATTTCTTAATATGACTAACTGCTCTTGTCCAACAGTATCTTCTTGAATACTTAAAACTGCAACTTCCCTATCTTTTAATCTGACTCGTCCATGTGATTTCACCAATGCATTTTCTTCCTGTAAACCTTTGAATGACTTATATCCTCTTCTTTGTATTTTGCCAACATATTGATCAATTTTATCAAATGATGATCCTCTTATCGGCCATAAATCAGACCAATAGCTATCATTTGAAGCATGCCAGATTAATGATTCATTCATTAATTGTTCTCTCAGTTCTTTCATTTTTGATTTTGTTTTTTCTCTATTCCATATCGATGTCAACTCTTGATCATTTTTTATTCTTAATGTATTTTCAAATATCTCTTCAAAATTTTCTCCCTGCTCTCCCAAGAATACATTCCCAATTGCACCTAATGGTTGTCCAAGATTTGATTTTAATTCAGGTTTTATTTTTTCCATTACAGAACTATCATATTTTTTCAAATATTCTCTAAGAGCATATTCTCCAAATCCATTCAAAATCAAATCATATAATGGTGCGTTTAACACTGCTTTAGATCTTTCTTTAATTATTTTCTTTGTTTCTAAAAGATAGTTGTAGAATATTGATGCACTTCTTATACTATTTGGTGGAACATAAAAATCATCTAAATTATAAAGACTCAATAATCTTAATGTTGCCGTAAAATCTTGGAAATATTGCCAAACCCAACTCGCTCCTCTCTCCAATACAAATTCGTAAACATTATTAGTAAACAAGTTATATATTACGGTATCTTTTGTATATAGGTCCATTAATTTATCTGGAAATGATGACTTTGTTTCCTCCACTAATACTGCTTTGACTAAAGTTTGAAAGATTTTAGCCTCTAATACTTTTGAAGATTTTATTTTTGAAATATTAGCAGGTAAAAATATTCTTGGAGATCTCGATCCAAAAAATAAATCTTTACCAACTGGCACATAATCTAAATTTTTCATTTCTTGTAAAACATATAATTCATTTGATGATATGACTGCCTTTGGTGATCCGGTGGCTTCAGTTTGTAATAATACTGATTTATATAAGTCTGGATCTATGAACATTAGTATTTTGTAATCATCAGGTCTTCTTCCAATTAAATTTTCGACTTCTAAATTTGCATTCTCATATGCATTAAGAAATTTTTCATCAATTTTCATTTACAATTGTCTCCTGTAAAATCCTACGACCTAAATTATCAATCTCAGTTGGATCAATTAAAACTGGATCAGTTATACCTGATAACATTTTCTTAGTATCTCTGTATAACGATGATCGCATGAATTTGTCACTAGCCATCAAAAAATAGCTAATTTTCCAATTTCGATCTTTCACTCTTTTTAGATAATTAAATGTCTTATTCAACTGTACCATGCACGTTTTTGCTTCTTTTGGGATCTTACTATCACTTTCAGATAGGTACTTTTCATATCCAAAATCCATAGAATTCCCATAAATTGTTCCGTCAAAAGGTACATTTGGTCTTCCATCAGTAAGATATACTAATTGAACATCATATTTCACGTTTTGATAATTTTCTTGCACATGACGTATGGCTGAATATGTTGCATGAACTAATCTTGTTTTTCCTTTCCCTTCTGCTTCCATCAAAAAAGCTTCAAACTTTTCATCATTCGCTATTACATATGGATTTTTATCAACGGGTATCACATGCATATTGAAACTATCAAATTCTCTCCTTTTCCTTCTATTAACCAATTTAAAATAATAATATAATCCTAATGAGGTTAATAATGAACCATCTAATCGTGTTAATCCATCTTTAAACACAGTTTTATTCATACTTTGACTTAAATCTACTATAAAATAAATTAATGAAACTCTATCTTTGTCCATTACCTTAATATCCTCATTTCTAATTTGCTTTGGTGGAACTTTCCCCTCTCTCATTATTGCTGCTCTATAGGTTTTCTTTAAATTCATTCTCCCTCTTGGTCTGGAAATATAATCATCTACTTGCCATAAAGATACTTGTCTTAACAATATATTTCCCAATACTGATCCTAATACATCTAATACATCATTTCTCGAAATTCTTCTTGACTTTCCATAATCATCTTTAACCTCTATATCTGATATAGCTTCAAGTTCATTAAGCATATTTTCAGCAAATTTCAATTCTCTACCATATTCTTGCCTCATTAACTCTAATTGTCTATTAATAAATTGTTTAATATCCTCCGGAGTAATTAATTTATCCAAATTTACCAGTTCTAAAGCCTGTGGAAGTGTTTGATCCAAAAGAAATCTATAAACTTTTAGTTTTTCTATTAATTGTTTTTCCTTTTCCTCAGGTAAAATCGTAGTCAATAATTGCTCTTGTATTAATCTATATGCTGATTTGGCATTTGATGCTAATGATATGACGGTTCCTTCTCTTGAACTTCTCCCTAAATTAGGATTTCTCCATTGTTGCAAAACAGATACCGCATCATTAAAATCTAGTATAAAGTCTGTATTTGAATAATCTACCAAAGGGTCTGGATAATGAGCCCTTGTAATCCAATGAATTTTATCTGACACTTTAATCAACTTATAAGTATGCAACTTGTAATAAAGATTCATAACTTGGTTTCAATTGTTCAAACAAGAATTGAGCTACACTCTGTTCTTTATTATTTAAATCTTCAAAATCAAAAATTATTTTCTTTAATTCATCATCAGTTAAACTTGTCAGTTTATCTAATTCTTCTTTTACATCATCAACATTTACTGCAGTTTCACCAGACCTTAAGGCATTTCTAAGTCGTAATTTCACTGCTTGTAAACCATTATTTATCAAAGTAGGTGATATATCATATATCTCAAGGCTTTCTTTAACAGTATCTAATGTCACAATTATTCCTTCTTCATTCGCACTCTCTTTAGATCTAATGACAATTTCTCCTATTGCATTATTTAATGTTCTAAGATCTATATGTGGACTTCTTTGAGGATTGTGTATTTCATCCAAACCGTTATAAAAATCAGATCTAGCTACTCTATTTTCAGATCTTGCTGATGTTGATTTCAATGATTTAGGGATTGACTCATTTGACACATTAGAAATAAACTCCAGTGCTAATCTTGAAATAAAATCTTTTTCGCTTTTACCGTTAGTTTCGAACATTTTGATTAATGATGGATTTGAAGTGATACTAACTTTAGATGTTACCATATGGTCTTCAAACATATCTTTGATGATTTCTACTCTATTCTTAACATCTCTAGCAGGCCATAACACTTCAGGAACACGGTTTATAATTGGTTGACTTTCTTCTCCAAAAACTGTTAATGGTGAATTAGATGTAAAAATTATTGCTCCATCTACATACACAGTTTCACCTGCTAAATTGTATTTAATTCCTTGAGGATCTTCTAAGAATCCCATCAAACTTTCCAATAAAGATAGATGCAATCTTTGGATTTCATTCACAACCATAAATCCTTGAGATAGCGCACCTACCTTATGTGACTTGGCTGCAAAACTTTCATTACTTTCTCCCCCCAATAATTGTTCTAAATTTTCAACTCCAGCCAATAACATATACAATGACTCAGGATCATTCCTTGGATCAAGTTGCATTTTCCTAACGATTGTTTTTGCCACAGGTAATTCTTTCAATATTTCATGAAGGTTTTTGATTTCCAACATTTGTTGTGTATTATCTAAACTTACGTTCATATTCTTATTGTTAAATAAATTTGTAATATTTTCTCTACAAAATGGGCATAGACTTTGTAAAACCCTAACTGAGTTTGCAATATTCAAAGTATAGTTTTCTATTACGTGTATTATATAACCCGCATCCTCATAAAAAGGACATCCATCAATATGATATTTATATGAATTAATTTCAGAAATTATATGGTTTAATAAAATTTGGGCAAATAATGTTTTAGCCTCTCCAGTTGGTCCTGTCAATAAAACTTTACCACCTACTGCTAATTTGTCTAACACTAATTTTTTGACTTCAAAATTTCCTCTAACAGTTTCATCTTCCATGACCTTGTTTCTAAATTCAGGATCGGTACATATGCTCCTTACACTAATTCCACGGTACTTTTTATCCATTAATTCTTTAATTATATCCATTACGATTAACCTATATTCTATATAACCACGTTAAATTTAATGCTTCCCTTTGTTTCTCATATCTGATCTCAACTATTCATCTTCATTTTTTTTGTTATTACTTTTTCTATGAACAATTGAAGACATTGATGTTAACCATTTTTTCATTAAAGGAATACTTTCATTTGTGTTATAAAAGATCTCATAAGTTCTATCTACTAATCTAGAAAGAGATAAACTCTCAACTATTTCACTTTTTGTCAAGCTTCCTATCTTTTCCTCATCCGGTATAACTAAAGCTACTAATTGTTCAAAGTTATTAGTCTTCCATATATAATTTTTCCAAAAATCATTTCTCATTTCCACAATGTTTTGATCATTAATTGCAATATTGATAATATATCCGTCGTAATTTTTATAGGATGATCCAAAATTATAATTTTGAAAAGTATCTGTTTTATGATAATCATAATTAATGTTTTCAATATCAGATATTTTTCTTAATTCATCTATCAAAGGTTTAGTATTTCCCACTCTTAAGTAATGAAAGTTAAGATTATTTTCATTAACATTTCCAAAAGTATAATTTACTAAATCCTTCATAATTATAAATAATTTATTGAAATAATAAGAATTTCTTTTGGAACAGTCTATCATAATCTTTGTTTCACATTTTATATTATCATTCAAGAATTATTTAAATTAGTAAATTATAGTGTCATTATCTTACTATGAAGCACACAAATCTTTCAATAATTATGTCAATTATTATCATAGTTCAATTATTTTCAATAAGCACACCAATTTCAGTGACTGCTTACACTTCTTGTGATGGAATTGAAGAGGGAGATGTCGCACTCGTACAATATATAGGAACATATGATCCTGATGGAGATGGCACTCCTGAGGAATTTGATAGACACAGAGATAATGGTGCTGAGTTTACTATTGAACCTGGGAGACTAATTGACGGATTTTATAATGGTTTACTAGGTATGAAAGTCGGAGAACGAAAAAATATAATTGTCCCTCCATCGCAAGGTTATGTAAATGTTCCACCTGGCTCCCCTCAAGAGAAATTTGAAGGGCAAACATTATATTTTGACACTTATATAGTATCAATTATACAAGGTGAACGAGATTGTGATGGAGCAAATAGCGGTGACTCATTTGGTAATCAAATAGCTAGTTTCTTTGGGTATGTCGCAGGAATTCTTTTAATTTCTTTTATAGCAATATATTTTTACTATTCATTACAAAAACAAACCACACCAAAATGTGTTCATTGTTCATCTGAAGGTAGGAATGATGTTCCCTCTGAGGGTAAGTGCGGAAAATGTGGAAAATTTTATTGTAGAAAATCATTTTCAAGAGGATGTCCAAGTTGTACTGCAAATAGTTTTGTACCCAATTAAATTATAAATCTGCAATATCATAATGTATTTTTTTGACTTTGAATGGTAAGACATGTCTAGTTGTTTTAGGGTCATAGACTCCTCCTGTTTTCGCAAATTTCCTCACTTCATCTTTATCATAAGACCATGCTAGTACACATGTATTCTCTGCATCAGTATTATCTAAAGCTATTTCATAATTATCAAAATAAGTAATTTTATCCATAAAGTTTATTCTTATGATCTCAAAAATTTTATCCCTATCACCCTTGATTTCATATAATTCAAATTCATTAACTACATAACATGTAAAATTTCTAGATTTTAATAATTCATAATTCAAATTACTCTTCTCAACTTTTTTTACAATAACAGGTGTTTCTTTTAAAATATTAATCAAATCATCAGTTGGAATATTTATCACTGGATACCAAGTATCTAATTTAATCATTTCATCATCATAATTCAAGATATGTGCAGGTATTTTATTGTAGCCTAATTCTTTCATCGCAAAAACTCTGTGATGCCCATCTAGTATTAAATTTGTATTTTTATCAACTAAAATCGGCCAAATCAAGATTTTATTCATTTTCAAGTCTTTTATTAACCATTCAATTTCAGATCTTATTGTCATTTCATGTGGTAATAATTTACTTAATTCAATTAGCTCCACCGGATGATCAAGATATGGTTTCATATTATCATCCTCAGATCTAATTTCAATACTCATTAATCATTAAAGTCTATTGATCTAAAAAGAGGTTCGATATTGATTTTAAAATTTGTAAATAAAAGGCGCTAAATAATAATCAAATTCAAATTATCTCACAGCTAAGGTATAAATCCTGTTTTAACTATCTTCAATTGATTGTACATTCGGTTCATAAATCAAATTTTTTATAGAATTAAAAATATGGATATTTAGAATAATAGTATCCTCAGTTGATACTATGTCTTGAGGAAATAAAATGTCTACTTCACAATTACCTAAACGAATAAGAAATATCAAATTAGGACTCTTATCACCTGATGAAATCAGACGAATGTCCGTTCAAAGAATACTTACACCTGACACTTTTGATGAAGATGGTACTGCAATTCCCTCTGGATTAATGGATAATTCTTTAGGTACAATAGATCCAAGCCAAAGATGTGCCACATGTAACAATACTCTTGGTCAATGTCCCGGTCATTTCGGTCATATAGAACTTCAAAGACCAGTTGTACATGTTGGTTTCAATAAGGTAATCTATAAAATATTACAAGTAATTTGTAGAACTTGTTCAAGAATTATGATTGAGCCAAATCAAATTATTGAATATGCCGATATGTTAAAAGAAACCAAAAAACTTCAAGGAGCCATAGATTTAACTCTAGTAGATAGTATTTGGAAAGAAGCAAAAAGAAATAGAGATGCTCTAATAAATCCAAAAAACGTTTCTGATGGTGGTTGTTTCCATTGTGATGATTTCCAAAATAAAATAAGATTAGAAAAACCAACCGCATATCATGAAGAATATGAAACAGCAGATGGTCAAAAAGTATCCGACAGACTTACACCTTTAGACATTCAAAATCGTTTAAAATCAATTCCTGCAGACGATGCACTTCTTTTAGGAATTGATGTTGAAAGTGCAAAACCTGAATATATGGTAATTGAGGTTTTAGCAGTTCCACCTGTTGCAGTAAGACCAAGCATAACATTAGACTCAGGTATTCGTTCAGAAGATGATTTAACTCATAAATTAGTAGATATAATACGTATTAATCAAAGATTACAGGATAATCGTGAAAGTGGTGCTCCACAATTAATTGTTGAAGATTTATGGGAACTATTACAATATCATATTACAACTTTTTATGACAATGAAACCTCAGGTATCCCTCCAGCTAGACATAGATCAGGAAGAGCTCTTAGAACATTATCACAACGACTAAAAGGAAAAGAAGGAAGGTTTAGATCAAACTTATCCGGTAAAAGAGTTGATTTTTCAGCGAGAACTGTTATTTCACCAGATCCATTACTCTCAATAAATGAAGTTGGAGTTCCCAAAGAAATCGCAGAAATCCTCACAGTTCCAGAAAGAGTTACAGAATGGAATATAGAAGAAATGAAAGAATTAGTAATGAAAGGACCAAAAGGTAATCCAGGAGTTAATTATATTATTCGAGATGATGGAAGAAGAGTTGATCTACGGTTCGTTAGAGATCCATCTGTAATTTCAGACTCATTAAGACCAGGTTTTACAATTGAACGTCATTTAAGAGATGGAGATGTTGTCTTATTCAATCGACAACCATCATTACATAAAATGTCAATAATGGCTCATGAAGTTCGAGTAATGCCAGGAAAAACATTCAGGCTCAACCTATGTGTATGTAGACCATATAATGCAGATTTTGATGGTGACGAAATGAATCTTCATGTTCCACAATCAGAGGAATCAAGAGCAGAAGCTAGAATTTTAATGTTAGTCCAAGAACAAATTTCTACTCCAAGATATGGTGGACCTATAATTGGTGCTATTCAAGATTTTATCACTGGTGCATATTTACTTACCCAAAAATCAACTATTGTCAATAAACAAACTGCTACAGAGTTAGTCACTGCTGCAGGAGTTGATGACTTACCACCATCCGATACTACCTCCATAGATGGAGAACCTATGTGGTCTGGGAAAAGCCTTTTTTCAACTTTATTCCCCAAAGATCTAAATTATGTCATGAGAAATCGATTATGCACAACTCCAGATATTTGTACTCTTAATACTTGTACACATGAAGGTTTTATTCAAATTAAGGAGGGGCAACTACTAAAAGGAGTCATTGATAAAACTGCCTTTGGAGCAGAAGTTGCTAACAGTGTCCTTCACAGAATATTAAAAGAATTTGGTGCAGAAGCAACAAGAAAATTCTTAGATGGAGTTACCAAAATGCTATCTGCATTCATAACTCGTTGGGGATTCTCCATGGGATTAGATGATGTAGATGTTTCGGATACTGGAAGATTAGATATTAAAAAATTATTAGAAGGTAAAAAAGATGAAGTCGACTCATTAATTCAACAATATCATGATGGAACTATGCAGAGATCTCCCGGTCAAACATTAGAAGAAACTTTAGAAATGCATGTTCAAAATGTTCTATCTATCGCACGTAATGATGCTGCTAACATCGCCGCAGAATACATAGGATTAGAAAATGAGGCTGTTATCATGGCAAAAACTGGTGCTCGAGGTAATATGATGAATTTAGGTCAAATGTCTGCCAATGTAGGACAACAATCAGTTAGAGGTGATCGAATAAAACGTGGTTACCAAGATAGAACTTTACCTCATTTCAAAAGAGGTGATTTATCATCACCCGCAAAAGGATTTGTGGATGCTTCATTTAGATCGGGTTTAACTCCCACAGAATATTTCTTTCATGCTTGTGGAGGACGAGAAGGTTTAGTTGATACTGCCGTAAGAACTTCATCATCTGGATATATGCAACGTAGATTAGTAAATGCTATGCAAGACTTGTCTGCGCAATATGATAAAACTGTTAGAAATGCAGCAGGAGAAATAATTCAATTCACATATGGTGATGATAATATTGATCCCGCAAAATCAGATGCAGGAAATGCAGTCAATTTAGATGTAATAATGAATAGAATTCTAGAAGCAGAAGATGAAGTCAAAGAATAATTTTTGATTAATAATTTTCATAACTACACAAAAATATATCTCCATCATTAAAAAATAATAAACTCACACCTCTATCAATTTTTATGTTATTTAAATAAAATATCCAATAATGGTTTGATATATTCAAATTTTCCCATACATTGTTTATCGCTTGAATATATGGTATCCCAAATTGATCTGTATAATTCAATATTGAAACCTCCTCTAAAATATTTAATGCAGAATAATTATTATATACAACGAGTTCAAAAGTTTCATTCACTCTCAGATCAGAATATGAAATTGAAATCGACAAAGATATTTCTTGTATGTTTTCTGTTTCCCTTTCATTAATATTTTCATAATAGCTGACACCTGTAAAAATTAGTAAAAATATTAACATTAACGAACTTATCACATAAATCGAAAATCTAAATTTACCAATTCCAAAAAGTATATTTTTATAATTCTCCTCAGTATTATTACTCACCCCGTCAAAATATTTTTCATTAATCAAACATAATTCTCCATAATTATCTATAATTAAAGGAACTATAACCTTGAATACTTTTGGCATTAATGAAAATATTACAAAATTAAAAGTAAAATGAGATATCGTAAAAACTAAACCTATAATTAAAAATGATACAAATGCAGTTACAAAACTTAAACTATCATTGATAAAAATTAATACATTTGAAATGCTTACAATTAAGTCAAAGATTATAGCTGATATTGCTCCAAAAAAAGCAAATTCTCCAGGATGTTTAATTTTTAATCTTCTCCCTAATACTCCTAATAACATTATAATTATCCATGCAATAATTTTAAACGGGAATATTATTCCAGAAAAACCAAAAATCATACTTGCTACTATTTCCCAAGTCAATGTCATAATAATTGTCCCATATATTGCCATTTTAACGGGAAAAAGAAATCCAAATAAAAATGCAGTAAAAGATATGGTCTCGAAATTAGGTACAAAAATTAGTACCAAACTACTTGCTACTGCAGTGGCAGAAAATTGAATCTGTAATGATAATTTACTAATTTTTTCAATTTTATCCACATTTTATGATTAATATTACGACTTAAAGGTTTTTTCTAATATTTAATGGTCTTATCCAAATTCCTCATTTATAACATATTAATTAAAATGACTTCCATCTCATTTCATCATTTAATTCGTTTAAATTATAAATCATATCTTAACTTTTTTTAACTTAAAAGTTATAGACTGATTATAACTTTCAACTTTTTAAAAAAATGTTGAAAAAATTAAGGTTTTATCATGGCATCTAAATATTTATCCGCTAAACAAGTTAGAGACAAAATAACTACAATTATAGAAGAAAATACCTCCAATATCCCTATTTTAATTTATGATCAATTAGAGGATAAAATTTTTACTAGAGCAAACAAAATAGCAAATAAATTAAATGTAGACCCAAAAGGTAAAACATATATCACTGAGCCACAATTTGATCTTATCGCATCTGAAATCATAAGAAGTTATGAATTTGCTCAAATAGATCCTGGTGCAGCAGTAGGTATGGTCGCAGCTCAATCAATCGGTGAGCCAGGTACACAAATGACTTTAAGAACATTCCATTTTGCAGGAGTAAGAGAAATGAATGTAACTCTTGGTCTGCCCAGATTAATTGAAATTGTTGATGCTAGAAGAAACCCTTCAACTCCAACAATGAATGTAGCATTAACTCCAGAATATGCATATGATCCAGAAAAAGCCAAAGAAGTTGCAAGAAACATTGAACTTACTACAATCGCAAATATCGCAAAAAGTGTGGAAATAGATCAAATTGAAGAAAGAGTAACAATAAAGCTTGATACAAATTTACTAAAAGACAAAGATATTACACCCGAAGAAGTCAGAGACAAAGCATCTTATAGAAGATCAACAGTCAAAGTAGATCAATCTGGAAATGAAATTCATGTAAAACCTGATAAAGAGGAACCAGAGTTAAGTGACTTACAAAAACTAGCCGAGAAAATTAGAGATATCCCTATCAAAGGCTTAAAAGGAGTAAAAAGAGTACTTATTAAAAAGAATAGAATAGATGCTCTTGGCAGAGATGAATATGAAGTAGTATCTGAAGGATCAAATTTCATGTCTTTATTAAGAATTCCAGGAGTAGATCCTCAAAGAACTTACACAAATCACATTCATGAAATTGCAGACACTTTGGGAATTGAGGCTGCTAGAAACGCAATATTGAAAGAAGCTCATGATGTAATGGAAAAACAAGGTTTAGAAGTTGATCCAAGGCATATTATGTTAGTTGCAGATTTAATGACATTCACAGGTGACATTCGTCAAATTGGTAGACACGGTATCTCCGGAGAAAGCTCATCTGTTTTAGTCAGAGCTGCTTTTGAAGTCACTGTAAAACATCTACTTGATGCAGCAATCAGAGGCGAGCAAGATAATTTAGTAGGAGTTGTAGAAAGAGTTATGGTCGGACAAGAAGTCATGTTAGGAACTGGTATGATCGATCTTACAATTAATCCTAACTATCAAAAATTCTCTTCAAATTAATTAGAAAATTATACATCAATTGAACATGAACTAAATATTAAAAAGGCTCTATTGTTAGCTTATGTTAGAGACAAATGGGAAGAAGAAAAAGTCCAAATGGAATTAATGCCGCAAGAACCCTAAAAGATAAACGTAGACGATTTAGATGGAAAGATATCGACTACAAACGAAGAGCATTAGGATTAAATGTAAAAGCAGATCCATTAGAAGGAGCACCTCAGGCGAAAGGTATAGTACTAGACAAATATGGTGTTGGTTCTAAACAACCAAATTCTGCTCTAAGAAAATGTGTTAGAGTTCAACTCGTAAAAAATGGGAAGCAAATAGGAGCTTTTGTTCCAAATGATGGTGGTCTTCTCTATATAGATATTCACGATGAAGTTATCCTCGAAGGTATCGGAGGTGCCAAAGGTGGTGCCAAAGGAGATATTCCAGGTATTAAATGGCGAGTAATGAAAGTCAATGGTGCATCGTTAGAACAATTAGTTACAGGTAAAAAAGAAAAACCTACTCGATAATTTTATTAAAAATACAAATCAAATTTAATTTAACTTTTTTTTAAAAAAACGGATTACTCTTTTCATATTGAGATAATTGATCGTCATAATCGCCATTATCGATTTTTTTCTGTACTTCTCTAACATCTAAACTATCACATGTAATTCCCATAGATACCATGGTTCCAAGAACCTCTTTACATGCGGCTCCTAATGATGCCGCTAACAAATCTGATTTTTTGGCATCAGCTACTCTCATGATTTGATCAAACTCTGCATTGCCTACAATTTCCGTTCCAGCCAACCCAGATCCTTTAGCTAATCCAATTTCATTCAATACTAAAGCAGATGTTGGAGGTAGCCCCACACTAATTTCATATGTTCTTTTCTCTACATTAACAATTATATCTACCGGTACTTTCATACCTTTGAATGAAGAAGTAGCCGAGTTAATATCTGCCACTACTTTACCTAAATTTAATCCTAATGGACCCAAGGCTGGTGCCATAGATCCGCCTGGTTTTGCTTCTCCTGCATCTACTAAAAGTGATACTGTTTCAAATTGTTCACTCATTTTATTATACCTATATCATAACAAATATGCTTGATTTTTAAATTATCGTTGTAAAACAATCTACATTTATTCAACAAATTTAATTTGCCTCCTCTCTTAATTTTTAAATTAAAATAATGATATTCATTAATGGAAATTATCATTGTCAGACATGCCAAATCGGCCCATGATTATACAAGGTGGCCAACAGACTCAGTTAGACCCCTATCAGATATAGGTATAAGACGACAAAATAAATGTAGCAAAGGAATGAATTCTAAAAATATTTCATTTAACACCATTTGGGTCTCTCCATTTACAAGAGCATTACAAACTTTAGAAATAATACAGAATAATTACCATACTGATCTCACGCCTATTATCAAGAATTCTTTGGAAGTTTGGGGGGAACCCTCAGATGTTCGCCAAGAAATTCAAGATTGGTACTTAATATCACCAACAGATAAATTGCTAATAGTTGGTCATAACCCAAACTTATCAGATTTAGTATATCTCTTGACAAAACATAATTTATATTTGAAAACAAGCGAAGTCGTTCAAATTACATACAATGGAGAATTTTTTCTGTTCAAAAATCATTTAACAAGATCACAATTATATTTAGATTAATATCAAATTTTTAGCTATATAATTTAATCTTTATACTAATACTATCAAGATATATTTGACATGGATCTTAATCTTGCGATTGATATTTTAGAAAATACTAAATTCACACCTGAGATTCGTATTCAATCTGCCTTCCATTTACTATCAAATCCTAGTGAAAAGTCAATTTCAGCATTAAAATTTGGATTATTTTATGATCCAAATGCAATTGTGCGACATGAATGTGCATATTCATTAGGAGAAATAAATAATCCTCAATGTTCTAGCATACTCATAACAGCTATAGAAAATGATGAAAATCCATTTGTAATCCATGAAGCTGCTTTAGCTTTGGGTAATTTAGGTAACCCTAAATCTAGATCAACTCTCGAAAAATTATTGTTATCTAATAACCCTGATATTGTCGATACTGCACAAATATCATTAGATAGATTAGATATGAAAATATCTAAAATTTCAAAAAAATTCTCAAAAAATACTGTATTAGATTTAATGACTAAACCTGAAAATAGAATACAAGCTGCATTTCAATTATTAGAATCAAATCAACCCGAAGATGTCCACCTTCTAATCAAAGCACTTCACCATGAAACTAATCCTATAGTAAAACATGAAATAATATTTTGTTTAGGAGAAACCGCTAGTCAATCAGTGATCGATCATTTGGTAGATCAACTTGATAATGATCAAAACCCATTTGTTGTGCATGAAACTTTACTTGCCTTAGCTACACTTGGAGATGCGAAAGCAATACCAATAATCAAAAAATTTATTTCAAATCTCAATGAAGATATTGCAGATAGTGCAAAAATAGCTCTCGAACGTATAAATAATTAATTTGAGAACTTAATATCTGCCTAATGTCTCCCTTGCTATGACAACCCTAAGAATTTCTGAAGTACCTTCATAAATAGCAGTTATTTTAGCATCTCTCCAATATCTTTCCACAGGAAAATCTTTACTATATCCTGCACCTCCATGAATTTGCAAACTTCTATCTGCTGCCCTCACCGCAGCCTCTGAAGAATACAGCTTCGCCATCGCAGCTTCTTTTACAAATCTTTCTCCTCTATCCTTCATAGATGCAGCTTTTAATGTCAATGCTTTAGCCGCTTCAATCTCCATAACTGAATCCGCCATCATGAATTGCAAACCTTGAAATTTGGCAATAGGTCCACCAAAAGCATGTCTTTCAACCATATATTTTTTTGCAGACTCAATAGCCGCTTGACCTATACCAATTGCTTGAGATGCTATTCCTATTCTTCCACCATTTAATGTATTCATTGCTATTTTGAAGCCCTCACCCAAATCACCTAATAACCTATTTTCAGGTATCAAACATTCATCAAAAGATAAGGGTGTAGTTGATGATGCTTTAATTCCTAATTTTTTCTCTTCAGCTCCAATTTTTAAGCCTTTATCATCCTTATTCATTATAAATGCAGATATTCCCTTATGACCTTTTTGGGAATCAGTCTTCGCAAATACTATGAAATTATCAGCCACTCCACCATTTGTGATCCACATTTTTGATCCATTGATTACATAACCATCTTTATTTTTTAAGGCTGTTGTGCGCATAGATGCTGGATCTGAACCTGCATCAGACTCAGACAAGGCAAATGCACCAATTTTCTTACTTACAATTGGTCTCAAAAATTCTTCTTTTTGTTCTGCAGTCCCATATTTTTGTACAGGATAAGCATATAATGAATTATTCACACTCATAGTCACACCAGTAGAAGCGCAGGCTTTTGAAATTTCCTCCATAGCTAGCGCATAACAAATCGTATCCAAACCTGTGCCATCATACTCTTCCTCTACCATCATTCCCATAAATCCTAATTCTTGTAATTGCTTTACACTCTCCCAAGGAAATTTCTCTTCTTGATCATATTTTGAAGCTAGTGGTTTAATATTTTCTTCCGCGATTTCTTTTGCTAAATCCATAATCATCTGTTGGTCTTCACTAAATTTAATCATTATATTCTCTTAAATCTCTTAAATTTTTATAATTCTATTGAATGTAATAAATAAAATTGAATAAAATATATTTATGGTTAATTAATCTCCTCGAACTTTTTGATATTTGGTTTGTAATTCACATAATGTCCTATTTTATCTATTATTTCTATCAATTTTTTCAACCTTTGCTCATACTCCTGAGTTTCTAATATTTGTTGTTTTAATTCGCTATTCAAATTAAACGAAAAAGCAATCCCATTAATTAAATCTTCAAATTCATAATCTTCTAAATTATTAATAACTAAGTTAGTTCTTTTTTTCATATTATCTATGGACTCTAACAATTCATAATATTTAGGAGTTTTATCCTCATAAGGATTTTTCCAATATTCCTCTCTAATAAGTTTAATTTCACAATTTAAGTATTCCTTAAGTTGATTCTTAATAGGTTCTACCTCTGCAGTAAACTTTCCTTGTATCAAAATATTTGATCTTCCATCATCTAGAAATTTGACACTAATCAGTTGTCCAACTGTACAAATTTTTTCATAACTATATCGTCCATCATTCTTTACCTTCATGCAAGTTATTGCGATTAATCTGTCCTCAGGATCTTTATCTATTAAGTCATCAATCATATCTCTATATTTATTCTCAAAAATATGTAATGGAAGTATCATACCTGGGAATAATATTACATTAGGTAAAGGAAAAATTGGTATTTCATCATTTACCTTCATAATATTTCCATATCTATCACCCAATTTATTATTTTACAAAGCAGTTCAACTTATTTTATACTTTCTTTTTTTTATTTCGCAAAACCTTCATATCTAAATATTTTCAGTAAGATATGTGGTAGATCTACCTTGGAATATTAACATTATTGATTGGTTACTCCAAAATAGGACTGATATTTTAACAAATATTTTTTTATTTTTTACATTCTTAGGTGACTCTTTAGGTTATATAATTGTCGTTATAACTATTTACTGGCTTTATGACAAAAAGGTCGCAATAAAAGTAACTTTTGCATTAATTCTATCATTAATTTTCAATCAAATTTTAAAAAATATAATTCAAAACCCCAGACCATACGTTAATGAAAATACATATGATGAAAACTGGGCTATCTCCGAAAATGATATTGAAGAAACCGCTCATTCATTTTCGACTCCATCAGGTCATGCTCAAGGTAGTATGACTTTTTGGCATTATTTTCATAAACAAATTAACTCTAAAATAACTAGGATTTTCACTCCAATTATCATTTTTTTAATTGGTTTTTCCCGCCCATATTTAGGAGTACATTATTTAGAAGATATCATTTTAGGATGGATCATCGGTTATATCATTGTAATAATTATTGGCAAATATGAAATTACCATAGCTAGTAAATGGAAGAATGTTAAAGTTCTATATGTCAGAGTCCTTTCTATCATTGCTCCTATTCTCTTCATTTTGATTCTTGGTTTTACCTCTGGATTTGAAACAAAAAATTCTACAATAGTCACACTCGCAGGAGTTTTTTCAGGACTAGTTATCAGTATAACATTAGAACAAAAATTAGTTAACTTTAATCCAGCTCTAAGCTCAATTTCTCCAGTAAAACGAATTTTGAATTATATAATGAGATTAGCATTAGGATTTGCAGTTCTTTCAATTCCTTTATTTGGATTAGATACTTTATTCTCTTCTTTAGTTGATGATAATTCAATCTTAGGGTTTCTATTTAGATGGTTACGCTACTCAATTGTTACCTTTTTTGGAATAATTGTTGTACCTCTTTTATTTATCAAAATGGGGCTCTCAGATCAATCAAAATAAAATAAATGGGTTGAATATATTAGATAAATTTATCTCCATGGTATCCTTTTACCAATAAAATTCGATTTATGATTTTAGAAGCATAATATTAATAAAATGTATTACGATTGTCAATTTAATGAAGTTGAGCATACAAAAAAATTATATTTTTATGATATTCACATTCACACTCTTGACCACTAGTTCGTTTGTTTTCTCCGCATCAAGTGCGACAATAGTCAATGAAGATAATCAAAATCTAGCCCCTAATGCATTAAATGATCTCGTAATTGCAACAAGACATGATAGTACAATTTATCTAAAATATGCAGAATATTTCGCTCAGTCTGCACTGGGCGCTTCCGTAGGAATTACTAGTGCCAATCAAATCTCATTTGTTGCACCAACAACATATGCTGCATTTGAAACCGCCTTGACAAATCCTGCAATTGGAGCATCAGTTGCATGGGGAGGAGGTCCCACTCTTTTCAATAATTTAGTAGCTGCCGATCATCTTAGATCAATAAATGATACTTCTCTATTAAATTGGATTAGTGCAAATGTCTCTGATACAATCGCAGGTGCAGAAATGAAGAAATATGACGAAAGTAATAATTTGAAATGGGTTGCAGCCGCAATATCTTCATTTGGGTTTACTGTAAATAATAATACATTGCAATCTAGAAATTTACCATTCCCTACTACTTGGGAAGATCTGGCATCTCCTGAATTTTTTACTACTGCCGCACAAAATAATATTGCTATGGGGAATGCACCTGACACTACCTCAAATACTCGTATTTATCAAATTATTTTGCAAAAATTCGGTTGGGAAAGAGGATGGGAAATCATTTACTCCATGGCGGGTAATTCTCAAATATATGGTGGTTCTGTAGAAACCAGAGCCGCAGTAGAAAGAGGTGATGTAGCTGTTTCAATGACTATCGATTTTTACGGAGTCATAGCTATGAATGAAAATCCAGATTGTCAATATGTTATTCCAGAAGGATCATCAATTGTTAATGGTGACCCAATTGCAATATCTAAAAATGCACCCAATTTAGATGCAGCCAGAGCTTTCACAAAATTTGTTTTATCTGCAGAAGGACAAGCATTATGGTTGGACAATCGTATTAATAGATTACCCGTACGATCTGATGCATTCGATGCTGCTAGATCATTAGTAGGAGAAGATACATACATAGTAGAATCACAAGTGGCCCTAGTAGAAAATCTTTACACTAAAACATTAGAAAATGAAGGTATAACATTCGATGAAGACTTATCTTTATCTTTAGAAGAAGCCATGCGATATCATTTTGAAGCAACAATTACCAATGTTCATACAACTCTAAGAGATAGTTGGTCTGAAATCGCATTAAATTATCAAGGTGGTGCATTTGATCCTGCACCTGATCAAAGATTGGATCAACTTCTTGACATATATGGTGTACCTGCTATAAATTTAACTAAAGCACAGGAAATTAATCAACAAATGATTAGTGACTCTACATTTAGGCAAGAACAACAATCAGCATGGGAAAGCTACTCTATAGACAAATATAACGAAGCAAAAGAAGCTGTTGATGATCCCTTCACATATACCACTGAAACTGTAGAAACAACAGAAACCACAATTACCACTACTGACTCACAAGGAAATACCGTCACGACGACATCCGAAGTCGAAGTTACTTCACAAGTTACTGAGCAAACTTCAGTTAGCGCTGTAGAAAGTAGTGTTGAAGATGTGCCCTTTAACATTTCGTGGTTATTAGTCGGTTTAGCTACGCCTTTGCTACTAAATAGACTCAATATCAAAAAAAAGGTGGACATTTTTTGATAATTGTCAATAAACTATTATGAAAATCAAATAAGAGGTGATCAGTATGGAAAGTAATTCTCCTAATTTATTAGAAACAAAATCATCTAATTTAAGAGAAAAATTAATTTCCATACGCCGTGAAATGAGAGACGATCCAATTTCTTGGTCAATAATCATTTTTATCACCGCATTTTTTGGACTTTTTATGATAGTACCCTTATTACAAGTAATGTTTGGAGCTTTTTTTTCAAATGGAAATTTCCCTTTCTCAACTTATCAAGAAATATTTCAAAGGCAATATTTTTTTGATCCATCAAGAAATGCAGATACTTATTTTATAAGAATTGATAGCAGTGATCCAAACTTTACTGCTTATCTCTTAAAAGGTCCAGATTATGGTGTTTTCCTTAATACTATTTTTATGGGTGTAGCCTCAACAATTTTGTCTTTGGTCATAGGAATTTTTACAGCTTTCTTAATGGCAAGAGTTGAGTTACCAGGTAAAACTCTTCTAGGTGGATTTCTATTAATTCCATTAGTATTACCTCCATTCGTATCTGGAATAGGTTATATGGCATTATTAGGGTACAATGGGTTGGTTAATACTGAAATCTTAGAACCTTTATTTGGTATAAGGATTGTGCTACAAGGAATGTTTGCAATTGTTTTTGTACAAAGTGCACATTATTTTACACTTATATATCTAAATGTATACTCTTCACTAATGAATGCAGATCCATCACTTGAAGAAGCTGCAGAAAATATGGGTGCAACTAGATTTCAAGTAGTGAAAAATGTCACCCTTCCTCTAGCATTACCGGGTATTGCGTCTGGCAGTATTCTTGTACTCATATTATCCATGGAAGATTTAGGTACTCCTGCCATTTTTGCAGGATTTGGAGATTTAACCGCTAGAAAAACAATAACATATTATATTCTCTCAACTGTTCGTCAATCTTTAAGTGAAACAGGAAGACTACCTGCAGAGCTTTCAATCCTATCTGCATTTTTATTAATTTTATCAATTATAGGTTTCTTCATGATCAGAAGATATACTGAAAAAAGGCAATATTCAATGATAAGTAAAGGAAGAGCAGGTACATTCAGAACTGCAAATCCTAATATACTTTATTTAATCGCAATTTATTCATATTTTATTATTCTACTCACCTTATCATTAATTCCTCATATCGGCATTTTCATCGCTTCATTAACTGAACCAGGAATATTACCTTTAAAATGGTCTACAAGTAACTATCAAGAGCTTTTCGATTTGGAAAATGGATTTGGAAGTTACATCAAAAATACTATGATCTTTTCATTAATCTCCACTGGTGTTATTGTGATTTTAGCTACAATGGCTGGTTATGTAGCAAATAGAAAGCAATTTACAGGAAGATCCGCTTTTGATACAATGATTACTATCCCTCTTGCAATACCAGGTGTTGTATTGGGTATTGGATTTATTTTATTATTCGGTGGGACTGATGCAATACCATTTGGAAATATTCAATTGACATTCAATCCTCTAATTTATGCCCCCATAATCTTGATTATCAGTTATACTATTCGAAAATTCCCATTTACCGTTCGAGCAGTATATGCAGGTCTGCAACAAACTGATGCAGTTCTAGAAGAAGCAGCACATAATTTAGGCGCATCTAAAGGCAGAACAATTTATAATGTTATAATTCCATTAATTGTTTTAAATATAGTTGCAGGTGCATTGATTGCATT
>Ga0255754_10000408_pt1 | contig 33362 bp, 34 predicted proteins | sample 101ome_22_FD_179954 | JGI IMG/M metagenome (GOLD analysis project Ga0255754, IMG submission 179954) | Coastal salt marsh microbial communities from the Groves Creek Marsh, Skidaway Island, Georgia - 101412BT metaG (version 2) | ecosystem: Environmental > Aquatic > Marine > Intertidal zone >... | reverse complement strand
TGGTATTACTGCTTCGTAATTAGGATACTTACCATCGATTAAACGACTGATAATTTCGATATTGTCGAAACTAAACTTCGCATTAAACTCTGTGTAAGTAACCGAGACGTTTTGATCATGACCAATCAGTATGCTTTTAAGCACATTTAATGGCTTTTTAGGCATAATAAATTCTGCTGCCGAGTTGGCACGACAATCGTCTCTTCGATACTTCACTAATTTATGTGCATCGGTAGCAACAAAAGTGATGTTTGAAAGATCACATTGGAATAATACACCACTCATCACAGGTCTCAGATCATCGTTACCAGCAGCGAACAATGTTTTCGAAATAGCTGTGGCTAAAATATCTCCTTGAATTTCAAAACCTTTGGCTTCGTTAAGACTTACAGGTTTTGGGAAATCATTACCATCTGCCGAGGCTAAGGCGTACTTACCATTTGCGGCACTGATTTCTACCGTACCATTGTCTGAAACGATAAAGGTGAGAGGCTGTTCAGCAAATGTCTTTAGAGTATCTAGAAGAAGTTTTGCTGGCAATGCAATTACGCCAAAGTCACTAGAATCGACCTCTAATTCTGCACTTATGGTTGTTTCTAAATCTGAGGCGATCAGTTTTAAGCTTGATTCCTTTAAATCAAATAAAATATGATCTAAAATAGGAAGGGTGTTATTGGTTGCAATAACTCCTCCTAATATTTGTAAGTGGTCCTTTAAATAAGAACTTGAGACTATAAATTTCATAACACAAATATATTTGAAAACTAGGTTTTGCCGACCGATTTAAGTTTCACTTATAAACAATAGGTTAACACTTGAACCTATTTGCATTCCTAAAAGTGTCTCGGCAGATCCAGAGGATCCGGGCACTCCTTTGTAGATGCTAATCTGTAGGTGACCAGCAGTGTTGTAATGAGCAATTTGTTTGCCTAATGCAGCCCTATTGGCCGATTCGTCTTTTAGTATTCTTGCAGAGAAATCATTCAGGTTTTCATAGATGTGCTCAATCTGATGGTTTCTAAGGTGAACCTGTGTTTTTCTTCCTGATCTTCTTGCCTCAACATCTACCTTGCGGATGTTTGTTATAAGATTTCCGAATCGATCAATATAGATCACTTCACCAAAGATCTGACTAGCATCCTCGCTTATGATTCCGTATTGCTCAGGATAATTGTATAAGTCTTGTACCTGTTTCCCAAGCAGCGCCAATGAACCGCCTTTGAGTAGGTGAGTGGCAACTTTACTAAAGGTCTCTAACTCTACAAAATCTGAAAAATCTGTGTAAGCTTTAATTTCGATTACTTCTTCAATATTAGATAAACCGACGATGGCTGGGATGATGCCGTTATCAGCAGCTATAAAAAAGTGATTTTTGGCCTTTACAATAACATGACGCCCACCAGGGGTAATCGAGCTGTTTATGCCGATGATATGGATACTTTTATCTGGAAATTCTGAGTACGCGTTTCGCACGATATAGGCAGCTTCTTTAAGATTAAAAGGACTGATTTCGTGTGAGATATCAACAATACTTGCCGAAGCGTTTAAGGTCAGTATTCTCCCTTTTACTTGAGCTATAAAGTGATCTTTTAGACCAAAATCGGTGGTCAAGGTGATTACTGCCATGAATTGTTAATAGAATTATAGATTCCTCTGTGGGTATTTTGGCTAAGTTTGTTTGAGGTAAAATTAGTGAAAAGATATTTTGAACGAACTCATCATTGAACTTACAGATATCAGTGCCCAAGACTTTTTTGGGATGAACAATGAGACGATAACCTCTCTCAAGAATTATTTTCCGAAATTGAAAATTGTCGCCCGTGGGAACAAGGTTAAAGCCTTTGGTGACGAAGTAGTATTAGATGAATTCGAAAAGCGTTTTGATCTGTTAACCTCTCATTTTGCACGCTACAATCGATTGGATGAAAATAGCCTCGAGCGTATTCTTGCTTCAGACGATTCTGAAGTTACTGCACTCAAGGATATCCCAGAATCTTCAGATGCTACTCTCGTTCACGGAGTTAATGGGCGAAAAATAAAAGCTCAAACCCTGAATCAAAGAAGATTGGTTGAGGCTGTTCAGCAAAACGACATGGTATTTGCTATTGGTCCTGCAGGGACCGGTAAAACCTACACAGGTGTAGCACTTGCTGTAAAGGCGCTTAAAGAAAAACAAGTTCGTAGAATCATTTTAACTAGACCTGCTGTTGAAGCAGGAGAAAGTTTAGGGTTTTTACCGGGAGATTTGAAAGAAAAGTTAGATCCTTATATGCAGCCTTTGTACGATGCACTGCGAGATATGATTCCTCCCGAAAAATTAGAGAATTATCTAGAGACTGGTGTGATTCAAATTGCTCCTATGGCATTCATGCGCGGAAGAACGCTTGACGGCGCCTTTGTAATTCTAGACGAGGCTCAGAATACGACCCACGCCCAAATGAAAATGTTTCTTACCCGGATGGGAAAGAATGCTAAGTTTCTTCTCACAGGTGACCCTGGACAAATTGATTTGCCGAGAAGAGTAATATCAGGATTAAAAGAGGCGCTCCTTGTTTTGAACAAAGTCGAGGGAATTGGGATTGTTTATTTAGATGATAAAGACGTAATTCGCCACCGCTTAGTTAAGAAGGTTATAGATGCCTATAAAAATATAGAACATCAAAATTAAGATGACGAACACATTGATGCATACCGACTTTAATTTTAAAGGACAAAAGTCGGTTTACCGAGGAAAAGTAAGAGAGGTATATACCCTGGATAACGGATTGTTGGTGATGGTTGCCACCGATAGGCTTTCTGCTTTTGACGTTGTTATGCCTAAAGGAATACCTTTTAAGGGGCAAATATTAAATCAGATTGCCACACGTATGCTTCAGGATACCTCTTCAAAGGTTCCGAATTGGTTACTTGCTACTCCTGATCCTAATGTCGCCATTGGAAAGGCTTGTGAACCCTTTAAAGTAGAAATGGTAATTCGCGGGTATTTAGCGGGACACTCGGCACGTGAGTACGCTAAAGGTAAGCGTACGCTTTGCGGAGTAGCCTTACCCGAAGGTCTAAAAGAAAATGATGCTTTTCCAGAACCTATAATTACTCCAGCAACAAAAGCGGAGCAAGGAGATCACGATGAAGATATCTCAAGAGAGGAGATTTTATCTAGAGGAATTGTGAGTGAAGCTGATTATCTAGTACTTGAAAAATATACTCGCACTTTATTTGAAGAAGGCTCTCGTATTGCAAAGGAGAGAGGACTACTCTTAGTAGATACAAAATACGAGTTCGGGAAAACTGATCAAGGAGAGATCGTCTTAATTGATGAGGTACATACGCCTGATTCATCTAGATACTTTTACGCGGATACTTATGAGGAGCTTCAAAGAAACGGATCACCTCAAAAGCAACTGTCAAAGGAATTTGTTCGACGTTGGTTGATCGAGAACAATTTTCAGGGACTTGAGGGGCAAACACTACCACACATGAGTGATGAATATATTGAAGGAGTATCTGATCGCTATATTGAGTTGTACCAGGCAATCACCGCTGAAAAATTTATCAAAGCGGATACCGATAACCTACAAGAGCGGATCGAAAAAAATGTAAATGCCTATTTAGAAAACCTATAAAGTTTTTTAGAGATAATTGACCGAAAATCATTTATTGTCAGCTAAATAGCGTTCCTTTGCAGAAGAATTAAACTTATTATGACTGGAACAGTAAAATTTTTCAATGAAACCAAAGGTTTTGGTTTTATTACCAATGATGAAACAGGAGAAGACGTGTTTGTTCACGTAACTGCTTTACGCGGGCTTCGTATTAACGAAGGTGACGCTGTTTCTTACGAAGAAGAGGCCGGAAAAAAAGGTACTCAAGCCGCCAATATTGAATTGATTTAATACAACCAATATATTGCGTAATCAAAAAGCAGCCGAAAGGCTGCTTTTTTTATGGATGTATTTAAAAAATAAAAAAACCGAATAGCTGCATGAGATATTCGGTTCTTGTGATTGTAGCGAGGGGGGGAATTGAACCCCCGACCTCAGGGTTATGAATCCTGCGCTCTAACCACCTGAGCTACCTCGCCAATTGTGGTTTTTTAGAGGCTGCAAATATAGTTTATTATTTTTTTTAATCTCAACAATTTATTTAAATTGGCCACAATAGCCTTAGAAAATAGGATAACATGACGAAGTTTGAAATTGAGTTTGTGGTGCATGCCTCACCATCTTTATTATTTAATTATATATCAACTCCTTCAGGATTATCTGAATGGTATGCAGATAACGTGAATTCACGTGGTGAAAAATTCATCTTTATTTGGGATGAGTCTGAAGAGGAAGCCCTGCTTTTGAAAAAGAAGACGGATGAGTTTGTTCGTTTTAAATGGATGTACTCTGAAGATGATGATACCTATTTTGAGATGCGTATTGTTGTCGATGAATTGACCAATGATGTTAGTCTCTTTGTGATTGATTTCGCAGAGGATGACGAGGTTGATGAGGCTAAAATGCTTTGGGAGAACCAAATTGATGATCTAAAGAAAATCATCGGTTCAGTATAAATAATTTTAAGTTGCTATGAAATTTTGTAATGTCAACGGGTCAATAATTGATTCCGATGAATCTTTTTTGTCGCTAAACAATCTGGTCTCGGGGTATTCTATAAAAGTTTATGAGCTTTTAATTTGCGATCAGCTTGAGGAGAGTGTCGTTGAGCCATTCTATTTTTCACTCATGGCTTCGATGCGTATTTATCGGATACCTATTCCATTAAGCTATACCTTAGAGTTTTTCATAGCCGAAACTCTTAAGTTACTAGAGGCTAATCAAGCTAGTCTTGAAGAAGTTGCAGTTAATTGGACCGTTTTTTTAAAGGAAGGGGTTTCAGAGTTTTCTATGTATTTAGAAAAACTTCCAGAGGATTATCCAAACCCTAAATCCCTTGGGGAATTAGACCTTTTTAAAGATGGATTTTTAGGAGCAGACTATATATCAGGAGTGCCTTCAGAGAACCAAGCTGCATTTTATGTTGCTCAAGGTTATATGATTGATCATCAACTTCAAGATGTTCTGTTGATTAATCACAAAAAAGAAGTGGTACAAACCTTAAACGGATATCTGTTCGTTCGTTTTGGGGATGTGATAAAAACTCCAGCGGAGTCAACGGGAGTAACTCGACTGACGTTAAGAAGCCAGTTTATAAAACAATTAAAGGATAGAGGGGTACCTGTTGAAGAAGTTTCAATAACTCCATTTGAACTCCAAAGAGCAGACGAGTGCTTTATATATAACCCTTCGAAAGGTGTTTTTTCGGTTTCGAATTATCGCAAAAAAATCTATAAAACTAGTTTCTTAGAGACTCTTAACTAATTATTTCTTGGATCTTCTGGGGCGTTCGCATAAAGAAGAAACTCGCCACCTAATTGGGTCATCTGATTTTTCCACATTGACTTTGGAGGTGATTGAAGAATTTTTCCTTTTTCTCCGTTAGGAGCGACTATCCAAGAATCAGCATCGATCTCTCCTTGTAATTGTTCAAATTCCCAACCAGAGTACCCTAAAAAGAATCGAATTTTATTCGCATCGATCTCACCGACAGTTAATTGTTCATTTAGCTCGTTAAAGTCGCCACCCCAATAGATGTCATCCTTTATTAAAACACTATTAGGAATACGATCCGGTAGACTATGAAGAAAATATAGATTGTCAGATTCCACAGGCCCTCCACTGTAAATAATATACTCAGAGGTTACTTCAGGAAGTAAATCACTTAATCGGTAATGTAATGGTTTATTCAAGACAAATCCAATACAGCCAGATTCATTAACCTCTGAAAGTAAAATGACTGATCTTGAAAAGTGATAGTCTAAGGCTAAGGACGGATCTGCTATTAGTAAATCTCCAGAGTCAAACATGAACAAGAAGTTAATTAAAAAAAGATACGGCCCCAAAATGGGGCCGTATCAAAAAATTGAAATAAAAGTCAATTAGTTTACTGCTCCTGAAAGCTCAGCACCTGCTTTGAATTTTACTACATTTTTAGCAGCAATTTTGATAGTAGCTCCAGTCTGTGGATTTCTACCTTCTCTTGCGCTTCTCTTAGATACAGACCAAGATCCGAATCCTACTAGAGAAACACGATTACCTGCTTTAAGAGATCCTTCTACGTTACCTAGGAAAGATTCTAATGCTTTCTTTGCAGCTGCCTTAGTAATGCCTGCATCAGCAGCCATTGCGTCAATTAGTTCAGTTTTGTTCATAATAATAGTATTAAGGGTTATAGTTTGATAACAATCAAATATAAGTGTTAATCTCACTTAACCTAGTGAATACGGGGGGTAGCACCCATTTTGTTGATAAGTTTAAGGGTTTATCAACAATTTTTTGTCAAAAATCTTCCAATTAGAGGCGGTTTATTGCCATTTGGCCCCGTGAATATTGGGGTTTCCGTTTAAAAAGTCCCGAATAAACATTCTTTTTTTACCCTCTAATTGCCATTCGATTACTTCTAACCAAGAGTTTTCAAAACGAATAAAAAGAGATCTGTTGATTACACGAATCATTCCTAGATGATCATCGTGATCTAAGTCAGCCGCCTTTGCTTTCCAAATCTTAGCTCCAATTATTTTTTGATCGATTTGAATCTGTCCATGAGCTCCAGGGAATGGATTGAGTGCACGAACAAGTAGTTCTGCGTCTGAGGCTTTTAATTCTAAATGTAGGTGAGTGTTTTCTTTATTTAGCTTTGGAGCATAACTCACGGTAGCAGAGCTTTCATCCTGATTTCTTGGCTTGATTTTACCTTCAAATAACCCTTGGATCGTTTCTAAGATTACTGATTTACCCAGGGCTAGTAATTTATCATGTAAACTTCCGCCAGTATCTTCTTTATGAATTGCGCATCTAGCCTGTAAAAGTATATTTCCTGTGTCAATTTGATCATCTATCAAAAAGGTAGTTACCCCTGTATGCAATTCATTATTGATGATTGCCCATTGAATAGGTGCGGCTCCTCTGTAGGATGGAAGGATCGAGGCGTGTAGATTAAAGGTGCCTAATTTTGCAGCTCTCCAAATCGATTCAGGTAACATTCTAAATGCTACAACCACTGCTATGTCTATCCCAAGACTTTGATACTGATTAACAAAATCTACGTCTTTGAGGTTAGTAGGCTGTAGCAAGTTTAATCCATTTTTTAGAGCAACTTCCTTTACCGCTGATTGATTTATTTTACGCCCCCTACCAGCTGGTTTGTCGGGTGCAGTAACTACAACGCTAATTTGAAACCCTTCTTGAATCAAATATTCTAGCTGGGCTGCAGCAAAGTGTGGGGTACCAAAAAAGGCAATCTTCATTGAACTGTCGATTTAATAGCGTTCAAATTTATGGCTTTCATTCATTTTTATTTGATGACTGTCTAATAAAGACCGAATAGGAGATTCAAGGGTAGTGGAAGATAGGCCTGTTAAATAAATCAGTTCGGATAAGTTCACCGAATGTTTGTCAATTATCTTAAGAATTTGAACTTCTTCAATAGAGCTTGGAAGGCATGACTCACATTGATTACATGGTTGACTTTGAATCCCAAAATAATTACTGATAAATTGCATTTTACAGCGACCCGTTTTTAAAAACTCGACCATACTTTCAAGTTGACGGATTTTACGTTCTAAATTGGGCTTATGAACCTTTCTTATCAATGATTGTGTATAAGAATCTTCTCTCGGATACATCCAGTGAATTAGTAGTCCTTCTTCGGGTTCTTTTAGAGTCAATCTACCTTGTCGCTCTGCTTTTTTGAGAAACTCTAAGGTTTTTATTGAAGGGTTTGTCAACCTGATGGTGTCCTCTGATTGAGTGCTTTTTAATTTTAAAAGCATTCGCTCAAACGAACTTTTAGATGGGGATAGATCACTTACCCAATGATTACCCAATTGCACCTCCCATGTATCTAACTTACTCAGTTCTGAGGTTAAAACGCCGCAACGTTCTAAGGTGGTTATCGATTGATAGATAAAGGCTGGTTGAAAGGAATATTTACGACAGAAATGATTGATGGTCAAAATCGAATTTCCTTCTTGTTCTCCGGCAGCGATTTTGAGATGAGCGACCAATTTGCGGTAAACCTGGCACAAATCCTCAACTGAAGGAGTTTGTGAGATCATACGATTTTTTAACTGGTCAATGCTCTTGGAGTTCACTAAGAGCTCTGCAGAAGCCTTTTGTCGATCTCTCCCTGCTCTCCCGATTTCTTGATAGTATTGAGCTAAATTTTCAGGTAAGTCAAAATGAATCACACTGCGAACATTGGGTTTATCTATACCCATTCCAAAAGCACTTGTACTAACCATGACCTTTACTTTGTCAGCAATAAAGTCATTTAATCGTTCTGTTTTCAGACTCTCGTTCAACCCTGCGTGATAAAACGTAGCATCAACTCCTTTTTCAACCAACCACTTGTGAAGATTTTCTGTTCCTTTTCGGCTTCTTGTATAAACTAGAATAGCCCCTTCTTCAGTTTGTTGTTTTATTCTGGCCAGTAACATCCAAGGTTTGTCTTCATTTATGAAGAAACGAATGCCTAAAGTCTCCTTAACTATAGATCCTACAACTTGTTTGGGAGTCTTTAAATGAAGACTGTTAACGATATCTGCAATAACCTCTTTTGTGGCTGTTGCGGTTAATGCAAGAATTGGGGTATGTGGAAAGAGATCTCGAATTATGGATAGTTTCCTATAACTCGGTCTGAAATCGTGCCCCCACTCAGAAATACAATGTGCTTCATCGATAGCAAATAGCGCTATATCCACTTGTTTTAGGTGATCCTGGACCACCGTATTGGCAAGTCGTTCGGGGGAAAGGAATAGGAACTGATAGTTACCGTATTTGAGGTTGTCTAAACGTTGTATGATCGTCTCTTGATTAATAGCACCGAATAGACCGACTACTTTAAAATCGCGATTTTTTAGTTGATTCATCTGATCCTCCATTAGAGCGATAAGTGGAGAAACGACAATACAGACCCCTTCAAGTAAATAGCCTGGTAATTGATAACAGATTGACTTGCCCGCGCCAGTTGCTAAAAGACCAAAAGTGTCCTTCCCTGCAAGGACATTTTCTATGATTGATCTTTGATCTGAATGAAGTTGTTTAATTTGCCAGCGCTCAAAAGCGATCGCATCAATGTCAGGTTTATTATTCAATCTAAGAGTGTTTTTAGAATGAAATCAGCACGTTCCTTAACGCTTATTTGTGGAACAATGTTTATTTCATATCCGAAACAAGAATAAGCGTTCTTCAAAGCTTTATCTATTTGCAAAACGCTTTTAAACGTTTCTAGACGGGTAGGGTCAGGAGCATAGATAGATTCCCAAGGTTCAAAATAGAAAAGCTGATCGTATTTATTCTGTGAGCAGGTATCTTCGAAGTGTTGTGGGTATTTTTGATTAAAATGATCCATGTATGCCAAAACATCTACCATACCTCGATCAAAAAAGGTGACTTCGTTATTCTGAACTTGAAATCGATTCAGTCTTAAATTCAGAAGGTGCTTGTTGAAGGGTATGGGATCATCAAGAGCTTCTAATGGATTTTCAAAAACACCCTCTTTATCGCTCAGTAATGATGCAGTGTGATCTCTGATGACTTCATGATCGACATGATACCCTCTTTTTTCTAGTTCGCAAATGACACTGGTTTTTCCGCTCCCTGGGGCACCACTAAATACTATTTTTTTCGGTTTACGCATTACTGTTCGATATCTTTGCCAAAAATACACCGAAATGAGTTCTACCTCCCAAGATGAATTTTATAAGAGTTTAAAAGAAAAACTAGAGAGCGAAACTTCCTGGCCTTCTATATATCTCTTTAAGTTTATTGTAAAATCAAGCTCTCAGTCACTAGATGCTGTAGTTGCCGTTTTTGAAAATGAGAAAGAAAGAATACAATTAAAACCATCGAAAGCTGGTACTTATACAAGTGTCAGTGTTAAAACGCTTATGCTTTCTCCGGATGCCATAATAGAAAAATACAGACTTGTGGGTGAAATTGAAGGAGTTATTTCTTTATAAGCTCGAGGATATATGTATTTTGCATAACATATGATTTTAGAAAGTTTAGACCACTTACAGTACAATACAGAGCGCAATACTCTTATTATCCCAGAAAATGGGCGCCATTTTCAACAAATGGTAGATCATGCCATGCAAATTGAGGATCGTGAGGAGCGAAACAAGGTTGCACAATCAATCGTTGACATAATGGGGAATAGACAACCTCATTTACGAGACGTGCCTGATTTTCAACATAAATTATGGGATCAACTTTTTATCATGTCTGGGTTTGCACTCGATGTTGATGCTCCATTTCCTAAGCCATCCGCCGAACTGTTGGCTCAACGACCAGAGGCATTACCTTATCCGCAGAATTTTCCGAAATATCGATTTTACGGGAATAATATCAAACGTATGATTGATGTCGCTGTGGGATGGGATGATGCCGAAAAACGCGAAGGCTTCGCATATGTAATAGCAAATCATATGAAGAAGTGTTATCTGAATTGGAACAAAGACACGGTAGATGATCAAGCCATTTTTGACCACCTCGAAGAGTTAAGTGAAGGTGTTCTAAAACTAACTCCTAAAGAGGATAAATTAACCGATAGCGAAGAAATTCTTAAGAATCGAATTAATCGTCCTGCAAAACCTCAGGCACGTAAAAATCATCGCAACAATCGCTCAAAAAAGAAATAAAATATTATGTCGAGCTTCATTATTGAAGGTGGTCACCCGCTGTCAGGAACGATAACTCCACAAGGAGCCAAAAACGAGGCTTTACAAGTATTATGTGCTGTTTTACTCACTCCAGAGCGCGTAGTTATTGAGAATGTTCCAGATATTGTTGATGTAAATAAACTGATCGATATCCTAGGAAAACTAGGAGTAAAAATCGATAGGCTTTCTAAAGACTCGTATGCTTTTACGGCGAATCAGGTTAATGTCGATTATTTGCAATCTGAGGCTTTTAAGAAGGAGGGAGCTAGTCTGAGAGGATCGATCATGATTGTTGGTCCGATGCTTGCACGCTTTAAAAAGGGCTTTATACCTAAACCAGGAGGGGATAAAATTGGTAGACGTAGATTAGACACTCACTTTGAAGGATTTATAAAATTAGGAGCTAGCTTCAGATACAATGAAAAAGAATTTTTCTATGGCGTTGAGGCAGATCAACTAAAAGGTTGTTATATGCTTCTAGATGAAGCTTCTGTGACAGGGACTGCTAACATTGTTATGGCTGCTGTTTTAGCTAAGGGAACTACTACGATTTACAATGCGGCCTGTGAGCCTTATCTACAGCAGTTGTGCAATATGCTGGTTAGAATGGGGGCTAAAATTCAGGGGATTGGGTCAAATCTACTAACGATTGAAGGTGTTGAATCGCTAGGAGGAACTACCCATCGATTATTACCTGATATGATTGAAATTGGTAGCTGGATTGGTCTTGCGGCTATTACGAAATCAGAACTTCGTCTGAAAAACGTAGCTTGGGAGCATTTAGGTCAGTTGCCACGAGTTTATGCAAAATTGGGTATCACTCTTGTAATGGAGGGTGATGATATGATTATCCCTGCGCATAAAGAAGGTTACGAAATACAGTCATTTATAGATGGCTCACATATGACCATTTCTGATGCTCCTTGGCCAGGTTTATCTCCTGATGTTCTCTCGGTATTATTAGTAGTTGCCACCCAGGCGAGAGGATCAGTTCTGATTCATCAAAAGATGTTTGAGAGCCGTTTATTTTTTGTAGATAAACTAATTGATATGGGAGCACAGATTATTCTTTGTGACCCACATAGAGCTAATGTAATTGGGCTTGACTTTAATTCTTCGTTGAGAGGAGCTAAAATGAGTTCTCCTGATATCAGAGCGGGGATGGCACTACTTATAGCTGCTTTATCTGCTAAGGGAACGTCAGAAATTCAAAATATTGAACAGATTGATCGCGGTTATCAAGACATTGAAACGCGATTACAATCTATAGGTGCAAAAATTAAGCGTGTCTCTTAAATAGATCTTTCAATAAGCATATTTCGTACTTCATTAAAGAAAGGGTTAGTAAGGCGACTTTGAGTTTTAAGAGCCTTTGAGTCTTCAAAAAAAGTATCTATTTGTGCTAATTTAATTTGTGCAGAAAGCGCTAGGTTTCCATAATCATAAAAAGCCATACTCCATTTATTGAACAAGCGTTCGGTCTTCTCTTCTGTTTGAATAATCTCAATATTCTTGTGACGTGTATCAGATTCAATCAGTGAAAATAGTTGATGTACCTTATCCTTTTCGCCTTCTAACAATTGCAAGAAGCGTCGATTATGGAATAAAAGGCATCCCGTGATGTCGTGCTCGGCATTGAAGTCTCTAGCAATACTGAGCATCTGATATACTTCTGCATTGCTAAAACTCTCATCAGCTACCGAGCGGTAGATTAGAGAAAACATAGGTTAGGTTCTATGTTAAAGGTAGTCTAAATAATTGATTATCAATTATTTTTCGGCATAAATCGTCGATTGGTCAGGATAAGTTGCAAATCGGACAGGCTCTGATCCATGAGTCATTTCTGCCTTCGGCCATGGCCATCCTCCGAATTCGGTAATGCGGTACTTGGCAATAACTGATTCGATTTCGTGACTTTCATTCATTACAAAGGGACCGTATTTTGCCACTGGTTCATTGATGGGTTTACCTTGCATTAAAATGAGATAGGCCTCTTTCTTAGATGAATTTTTCAGAGTGACCCTTTCGGATGCTTCTATTTGTAAGCCTTCATTCTTGTTTAAACTTCCCTCATTATAGATAAGTTCTTCGCCATCGTATAGATAAAGGTTTCGAGAGATGCTTGTATTTACTTCCTCAAGTGAAAGTGTAGCTCCGGGATCTAAAATAAATTGTGCAACTACTAATTGATTTTCAGGATGAACAGCCCAGGAGTTAGGTGGACATTTATGCTGTTCAAAGCCAGCGTGAGATCCGTAGATTAAACGGGTAAATACACCTTCTTCTTTCCACTTAGGAACTTCGTGATCCCAGATCATATCGAAATGCGGGTTAACGTATTTACTGGCTTTAGGGAGATTAAGCCAGATCTGAAAAAGCTCTAATTTATTTGATTTTTCGGGATCTAGTAATGGAAACATTTCACTGTGCTGAACTCCGCTACCAGCGGTCATCCATTGAACATCGCCTTTACCAAAACGTGCTTTAGCTCCTAGTGAATCACTATGATCGATATATCCTTCAGTCACTAATGTGATTGTCTCGAAACCGCAATGAGGATGATAGGGGAATCCAGGCACTGATTTCCCGTGATACATTCGAAAACCGTTCTTTATTGTAAAGTCACTTCCTAGCGCTCGATCACTCACGTGTACTTTATCGATTCCTTGTTCAGAGTTTCCTGCAGGGTAATGATCGTTGTGATGTGCACAAAACAAAAAGGGATCTTCAGTGGGCCAAGGAAATCCCATACCAAACTTTTTCATAGCTGTTGATTTTTAGCAAAGTTAGAGGCTTTGAAGGATTAATGCTTTAATCTGTATGAATAAAAAAAGCCTCCAAAGAGAGGCTTTAATTAATTATTGATTAATGGGTGGTGGGCCATCAGGTACAATGGCTTCGTATACGGTATTACCTTTTCTTTCCTTGTACTCAGCCTTCACTTGTTCTACCCATTTAGGATTTTCAAAAAGATCAACCATAGTCATTCCCATTGCTTTTGCAGCGTAAGTCATTCCTTTATGCCCGATACTCATTCCTCCACAAGCAACAACAGCCCAAGAGTGCCAAGGGGTTCCTTTTGGGGCAGTGGTTACTCCGAGGTTAATGTTTGCGACATTCCAGCTAACATCCCCAACATCAGTAGAGCCTCCTCCTGGATGCTCTGCAGTAGGAAGTAATGGATTGATTGAAGCATCCATTCCTACCTGCTCTTTTCCTGTTTCTTGTTGAATGCGTTTACCAAATGCAGTTTCGTCTTCGGTATACTCAATGGGTCCAAGGAGTTCTAAATTCGACTGCATAATTTCACCGCCACGGCGATTAACGAGAACTTCATAAATACCCGAGATCAATGAGATTTTATAGTCTACATCAGCCATAATTGCCGCACCTTCAGCCATTTCTTTGATTCGCTCGTAAACAGGCATCATACCTTCTCTTTTGGTATCTCTAACGCGTACCCATAGTTTGGAGTAATCAGGAACTACATTCACTACCTGACCTCCATCTTGGATGTGATAATGTATTCTGACCGTAGGTTTTACATGTTCACGGTAGTAATTGATACCTGTTGTATAGATTTCTAGGGCGTCAGATGCTGAACGTCCGTTCCATGGATCCGCAGAGGCATGGGCGGTTTGTCCGAAAAATTCAACTTTAAAATCTACTAAGGCTAATGAACTTTGAACATCTGCTTCAGTTTGAGCAGCTGGGTGCCAACTTAGATTTACATCGACATCGTCCCATAGGCCTTCACGAACCATCCAGATTTTACCAAAGAATTTTTCTTCAGAAGGGGTTCCCAAAAACTTCACAGTCCCTTTTATTTTACCAGTTTCAATAAGTTCTTTCACCGCCAAAGCAGCACCTAAACTTCCAGCACCGAATAAGTTGTGTCCACAACCATGTCCTGCGGCACCTTCATTTAGGGCCTCTTTTACCGGGCTAGCCTTTTGCGAAATCCCGGGTAGGGCGTCGAATTCACCTAAAACAGAGATTACTGGTGAACCACTACCATAGGTAGCTACAAATGCGGTTGGAATACCTGCAACTCCACGCTCTACATTGAATCCTTGAGATTCGGCGTAGTCTGCTAAAATTCGAGCGGATTGATGTTCTTCAAATGCTGTTTCTGCTAGAGCCCATATAGAATCACTGATTGCGATGAGTTCTCTCTCATGATTTTCTACTGAAGCAATGATTGCTTTTTTGTGTTTGCTTAATCGCTGAGCATTCGCTGCAAAGAAACTAGCGAACAACAGAGCAAATAGAAATGATTTTTTCATATCTCTTTAAAGGTTTGCTAGTGAAGATACGAAAAGGAACCTTACGAATTGAGTGCTTGTTTATAAGTAGAAAGACAGCGCTCTCGTGCGAACTTGTGGTCTACCATAGGTTGGTATCGTATCGATTCAAACTCTGGAACCCATTTTCTGATGTATCTCAAATCTGCATCGAATTTTTTGACTTGAGTTATTGGATTAAAAATTCGAAAGTAGGGAGCTGCATCTACCCCTGATCCTGCGGCCCACTGCCAGTTACCAACGTTGCTCGCTAACTCAAAGTCAAACAATTTTTCTGCGAAATAAGCTTCTCCGAGTCTCCAATCAATTAATAGGTGTTTGCATAAAAAGCTCGCTACTAGCATTCGTACTCGATTATGCATGTATCCGGTAGCATTTAGCTCTCTCATACCTGCGTCTACCAATGCATATCCTGTTTTACCTTCTTTCCAACGCTCAAAATCTTCAGGTGCATTTCTCCATTCTATTCGATCATAGGCAGGTTTGAAGGAGTAATTAACTGTTTTTGGGAAGTGCCATAAGATTTGTTGAAAGAATTCCCTCCAAATAAGTTCACTTAAGAAGGTATGATTCGTAGACCTGTAGGCCTTTTTAGCTAGTTGTCGAATCGAAATCGTTCCAAATCGTAAGCTTGTTCCTAGCTGAGAAGTGCCTGGTACTGATGGAAAATTACGAGTGTCTTCATAATTGTTGATAATGGTATCATTCAATCTAATGGTCGGAGCAAGTATGTTACTTGGAGAGAAACCGATATCAGATAATACTTGAACGATTTTGAGCTTAGTGCTCAGCGTGTTGAACTTTTCTAGATAGGGCGTTATATCATACTCTTTGAAATCCTCCTCTGGAGTTAATTGACTCATCCACTTCTTCTTGTAAGGAGTAAAAACTACGTACGGTGATCCGTCATCTTTCACAACTTCATCTTGTTCGAAGATGACACTATCCTTCTTACGAATCAATTCAATACCGTGTTCTTTTAAAAGTTCGGCTATTTCGCCATCTCTTTTTCGAGCATAGGGTTCATAATCTGCACTCGTGTAAACTCTTTGAATCGAATTCTCCTCAATTAGTTGCTTGAAAATAGAAGATGGTTTACCAAAGAATATCTGAATTGATTTTTGCTTTGATTCAAGAGAATTATTTAAGAATTCAAGATTATTAAAAATAAACTGTACCCGGTGGTCATTCCTTTGAAGATGATCTAAAATAGAGGGATCAAAAATGAATATAGGGGATACACTATCACACTCAGTGAGTGCCTCGTGTAAGACCTTGTGATCGAAAAGTCTTAAATCACGACGAAACCAAAAGATTGCGTTCATGATATTAAATACTCAATGTTGATTTTCCTCCATCATTACCGATAACTTGTCCTGTGATCCAAGAACTGTCATCACTGAGAAGAAATAGGGCTAGTTTCGCTAGATCAGTGGCTTTACCTATTTTTTTCATTGGGTGTTTCTCTTCAATCATTTCACGTTTCTTGTCATTGTTTAGCAAGCGGGAAGCCAATGGGGTATCGGTAAGCGAAGGAGCGACACAATTCACTCTCCATTTGGGGGCACTTTCAGCGGCTAATGATTTGGTAAAGCCTTCAACTGCTGCCTTCGCAGCAGCAATTGAACTATGAAAGGGCATTCCTAATTGTGCTGCTACACTTGAAAAGAAAACAAGTGAAGCACCTTCACTTAGTTGATTACTTATTGATTTTACACATCTTACTAAACCAAAGAAATTGATTTCCATATCTGATTTGAACTGCTCTTCCTTTAACATTTGTAAAGGTTTAAGAGCAATACTTCCTGGTAGATAGCTAAAACCGTCTAGGGCTCCGACATTAGACAATTCAGATGCATCTGAGGTCAACACATCAAAGCTAAGATGGTTGAAATGAGAATGATCAATATCTGGACGATTTCTAGAGGCCATAGTGACCTTAAGACCTTTTTGTAATAGCTCCTGAGCGAGGGCTTTTCCGATTCCTGTTGAACCTCCTACTAGAAGAACGTGTTTCATGCTTTTATTCTTTTAAGTTGAAATGAATATTGAAGATTCTCATCAGATGGATAAAGCTTGATTAATTGACTTTTTCTGAATGAGAATGCTTTAAATAGGGCCCTTCTGACGATTAAATTGTAGACAAAACCTCCTAATATCCCAAAGGGCATTTGAAAATATACGCGATCAATGATGGTGCTCCCTGCCTTTGATTGGGTAACTTCATGTTCATGGTTCCAGGATTTATAAGGACCGTATAACTGCTTATCAGCAAACAATTTTCCTTCAATATAACTAGTGATTTCACTAACCCATAGTGTTTTATATAAGGGTAATGGAGTAACACTGTAGTGAAGAATTTTACCTGTATAAAGCGGAGTGGTATTCGAGCTTTTGATGGTTAAATTCATTGGCTCTGGTGTCAAGAATTCTAAATTCTTGGCATTTGTAAGAAATTGCCAGGCTTCATCTGTACCAATAGGTAATTCTTGAACCGCTTCGAGGTAGTACCAATACATACCTCAAAGATACAATTTGTTTAACTCTTTTATATAAAAAGATAAACAAAATCTAATTCTCTAAAAACTCGATAAGTCCTTGGTAGAGTAGGGCAGTTGGTAATCCGACCACAGAGGGATAATTGCCTGAGATATGGGTGATGCCAATAAGCCCAATCCATTCCTGTATACCGTATGCACCCGCCTTATCAAAGGGTTGGTAGTGATTTACATAATATTCGATCTCTTCCTCTTTTAGCGCTCTGAAATACACTTCAGTAACTTCATATGAAGTCCATCTTTTATTAGAATCTCCGATACAAAGCGCAGTGATTACCTGATGCTTATTGTTCGATAGTGCCTTAAGCATTTGAATGGCCTCATCTTTATTTGCGGCTTTTTCTAAGGAGGTATTGTTATTCCAAACAACCGTATCTGAGGTTATGAGTAGCTCATCCTCCTGGAGTGTTGGTTCGAGTGCCTCGAATTTGAGTTCAGCTAAATAGATGGCGATCTCTTCGGCTACCAAATCTGGCGGATAGTTTTCTTCTATAGATGAGCTTCTCGTAGAAAAGGTAAGATGGAGCGATTCGAGAAAGTCTTTACGCCTAGGAGATTGTGATCCTAGAACTAATTTTTTGCCCTTACGCGCTAGTAATTGTTGAATCATTGTTCCAGTGCCCATTAACTTTTAATACTTGCTCGATGACATCTCTAACACAGCCTTTACCTCCAAGAATATGAGAGACATAATCCGCTTTCTCCTTGATTTCAGGGACTGCATCTTGCGGACAAGTAGCAAGGCGACAAAGTTGCATCGCCGGCAGATCAGGTAAATCATCACCCATATAAAGGGTCTGTTCAGGGTTTATCCCGTAATCTTCCATGTATTCTTTGAGTACCGTAGCTTTATCGTGTGCGCCCAAAAAGATATCCGTAATACCTAAAGCTTTTAAGCGATCTTTTACAGCCTTATTGGTACCTCCAGTAATGATTCCAATTCCGTAGCCCGATTGCAATGCTACCTTCAGTGCATAACCATCCTTGACATTCATGGTTCGAATAAGCTCGCCATTCGCGTCAATACTTACGGTACCATCAGTCATCACTCCATCTACATCGAATACAAAATGTTTGATATGGTGTAACTCTGCTTTAAAAATCTTCTTCATAATAGGTTTTGATAGATTCGCTTAACTGCTCGTACAAAGGTAGTAGCCTTTTTTCTTCTTTGAGCAAACTTAGGTGGGTCTCTAAGGTTTTAGTATCCCTTCTGCGCGCCGGACCACTCTGAATTTCTTTTGCATTTTGGTTTAATGCATTGCCTAGTCCTTCTTCAAGTAACGGTATTAAAGCTTTAAACGAAATGGCTTCCTTTTCTAGGTAGGCTTGTGTTAATGCAATAAGATGGTTACTAAAGTTCTGGCTCATCACTGCTGCTAAATGCAGCTTTTGACGCTTTTCACTTGATAAATGCTCTACTTGATTACTCAGTGTTTGTGCAAATGAGTACAGTTGTTTAGTGGTTTCTTCATTACCTCCTTCGATCAATAGTGGTATTTCTTTAAAAGACCGAATGACGGAGTTTGAAAAACTTTGAAGTGGATAAAATACTCCGCCCTTACCATTGAAATTATGAAGTGGGGTAGCCCCGCTGCAATGAGCTATTATTCCTGAATAGGTGGTCAGTAGTTGACCAACCTCTATAATATTTTGGTCAGACACAGCAATCAAAATAAGATCACAGTGGAAGAGTTCTTCTATCTCTCGAACGCTGCTTTGGTAAAGAACATCGTCCTTCTCAATACTTCGGCAAAAACATTTAGTAGCTAAGCCTTTTAGCGATTTGAGGTTGTGAAATAAATTTCTTCCCAAAGCACCGCATCCAATAATACCCACGGATTGAATCATATGCATATTCGAAGCTACTGTTTTTAGCTCAAAACGCCTTAATTTTGCACTCTAAACTAAAGCTCTTTTCATGGCTAATCCATTGTTGCGATTTCTGTTTTCAACGCGATTAATGAGTGTTCTATTCCTCCTTTTTGCATTAGCAATGGCGGTTGGAACCTTTATAGAAAGCATGTATAGCACCGAAACCGCACGAATCTATATCTACAATGCAAAATGGTTCGAGCTGATGATGCTCCTTTTTGTCATTAACTTTCTCGGTAATATTAGACGGTACCAACTTTGGAAATGGAGTAAATGGCCTATTCTGGCATTACACCTAAGTTGGATATTAATAATCATTGGGGCAGGAGTAACTAGATACATCAGTTTTGAAGGTATAATGCCTATCGCTGAAGGCGAAACCGCATCGAGTTTTTATTCAGACAAAACTTTTTTAACGGTTTACATTGATGGAGACTTAGAGGGTAATCGAAGAAGAAAATCATTAGAGGATGATATGATTTTCAGTGCAGAGGGCAGAAAAAGTAGTCTACCGTGGAACACACGTTTCGGAGATACACCGGTGACCATAAGCTATGTGGGCTTTATCGAAGAAGCGGTAGAAGATATCATTCCTGATGAAAGTGGAAAACTGTTGCTTAAAATTGTAGAATCAGGAGGTGGAACCCGTCATGAACACTTTATCGAAGAAGGTACAGTTTCAAATATTCACAACACGCTATTTTCTTTTAATAATCCTACTGAAGGAGCGATCTCTATTACTTTAGATGGTGACGGAAACTATCTAGTTAAGAGCCCATTTAGCGCTGATTTTATGCGAATGGCTGATCAGTACACAGGACGATTAGAGTCGGGTGTCCAAGATACTTTACAACTAAGATCGCTCTACACCATGGGCGATTTAGCGTTTGTTATTCCCAATGGTGCTATTCGAGGCAAGGTTGGTATTGTTTCCTCATTAGATTCTTCGACAGAGGCAAAACAAGCCTTAGTTTTAAATGTGTTAGCGGGGGATCAATCTAAGGAGGTTACGTTGCTTGGAGGGCAAGGTTTCACAGATTTTGAAGCTCCATTTACTCTAGCGGGTCTTGATTTTACGATGCGTTATGGTTCAAAGGAATATGAACTTCCTTTTGCAATTACCTTAAATGATTTTATCGCCGAGAAATATCCAGGTACAGAGGTGAATTATTCATCGTTTATGAGTCGTATTTCGGTTGAAGATGAAAAGCCTTTCGATTACGATATTTACATGAACCACGTATTAGACCATAAAGGGTATCGGTTTTTTCAATCAAGCTTTTTTCCAGATGAGACCGGGACTGTTTTATCTGTAAATCACGATTTCTGGGGTACATGGATTACCTACATCGGGTATTTCCTTCTTTATATTGGTTTGATGGGGCTTTTGTTTTTCGGAAAAACACGCTTTAAGGTACTTGCAAAGTCGCTTAAAAAACTAGCGAAGAAAAAGGCTTCATTAACCTTGCTTATAACGCTAGTATCACTGAGTAGTGCTTTTGCTCAATCCAATTTACCTACCCAAAAGGAGGTGGACTCTATTATTTTTTCGAATGTGGTCGATATGAAGCATGCCGAGCAATTTGCTTCTCTTGTGATTCAAGACGACCAGGGAAGAATGAAGCCAGCTCACACCTTTGCCTCTGAACTGCTTCGAAAGCTGAGCTTTAAAAACGAGTACAAAGGACTCGCTCCTGAGCAGGTGATGCTGTCAATGATGTTGTATCCAGGTCTTTGGTATAATACCGAGATATTGGCTTTGGATAAAAAAGCCCAAAACGACAGTATTCGTAAAATCATTGGAGTCGATAGTGATCAGCGTTTTGTTAAGGTTACTGACTTTTTTGATGAATCAGGTTCAAATAAGCTCGGTCCTTATTTACAAGAAGCTTATGCAACAGCTACTCCAAACAAGTTTCAACAAGACTTCAAAGATGCGGCACTGCGATTGGCACTTCTAAATCGTGCATTAAGTGGTGATATACTGCGTATATTTCCTGTTCCGACCGATGAAAATAATAAGTGGACATCGGCCTTAGAATATCGTTCAGGAGCCGTAACCGTCGCAGATACTCTTTATGGGAGTTTTGTTTCTAATTCAGTTCCGCTCTACTTACAGTATGTAGATCAAGGGGTGCAAACTGGTGATTACAGCAGGGCTGAACAGCTTCTCACTAGTTTGAAGAGAAGTCAACAACAGCTGGGTTATGAGGTGATGCCTTCTGATTCGAAAATAAAAGCTGAGATTATTTACAACCGAATCGATCTGTTCAACCGTCTCTACAAGTACGACGCACTGATTGGTATTTTATTATTCTTTTTGGTAGTTGCCAATATTTACAAGCAACGCAAGGCATTAAAGTTCACGATTTCGGGTTTTAGGTATTTGATTTATTTACTCTTTGTGTTACATACGGCTGGGCTGATTCTTCGATGGTATATCTCTGGACATGCCCCTTGGAGTGACGCTTACGAAAGTATCTTGTATGTAGCCTGGGCAACCATCGGTATGGGAATCGCTCTTGGTAAAAAGAGTGACTTTACCTTGGCTTCTTCAACCTTTGTTGCTTCTATGCTTTTATGGATTGCTCATCAGAATTGGGTAGACCCTTCAGTTGCTAATCTGCAACCTGTTTTGGATAGTTACTGGTTGATGATTCACGTGGCGGTTATTGTGGGCTCTTATGGGCCACTTACGGTCGGAATGATTCTCGGTGTAGTTTCTCTACTACTGATAACACTGAGTAATTCTAAGAATATTGATCGCATGAAGATCAGTGTGAAAGAGTTGACGATTATCAATGAATTAGCCTTAACGATCGGTTTAATGATGCTAACGATCGGAAACTTTTTGGGAGGTCAATGGGCCAATGAATCCTGGGGTAGATATTGGGGTTGGGATCCTAAAGAGACCTGGGCCTTGATCTCAATTTTGGTTTACGCTTTCGCATTGCACATGCGTTTAGTACCCGGCTTAAAGGGACGTTGGGCATTTAACTTTGCCAGTATTGTGGCCTTTGCAAGTATCATGATGACCTATTTCGGAGTGAATTTTTATCTAGTAGGTCTTCACTCATATGCTTCTGGTGACCAGGTCATTACACCAACCTTTGTATATTACACCTTACTTGGGGTAATCATTCTGGGAGGAATTAGCCTGTATAAGTATAAGAAGATATATAAGTAACCACCGAAGCAATGACTGAATTAGATCTTTTAGTATTTGGAGCGCATCCTGATGACGCTGAATTGGGTGCTGCTGGCACGATTGCTTCTGCTGTAGCTGAGGGTAAATCGGTAGGAATCATAGATCTTACCCGTGGAGAATTAGGGACTAGGGGTTCTGCGGAGGACCGTGATAAGGAGGCCTCAAAAGCGGCAAAAATACTTGGAGTTAGTGTTAGAGAAAATCTAGGATTCGCAGATGGCTTTTTCGAAAATAATAAAGAACATCAGCTGGCCATTATTCAAAAAATAAGAAAGTATCGTCCAAAGATTGTAATCGCCAATGCGATTCAAGATCGACATATTGATCATGGGAGAGGAGCGAAGCTAGTCAGTGATGCCTGTTTTTTAAGTGGATTACAGAAAATATCCACCTTAAATGAGCAAGGAGAGAATCAAGAGGCCTTTCGTCCACAGCATGTTTATCACATGATTCAGTGGTACGACCTTGAACCTGATTTTGTAGTGGATATCAGTCATACCATTGACAAGAAGGTAGCGTCTATTCTTGCCTATTCTACGCAGTTTTATGATCCAAACAGTAAGGAGCCTGAAACACCTATTAGCAGCAAGAACTTTTTAGATTCTGTGAAGTACCGCGCTCAGAATATGGGAAGAATTACTGGAGTAGCTTATGCAGAGGGTTTTACGGTTCAACGATATCCATTAATTAAAAGTTTGTTTGATATCCACTAATTTGTTGTGCTTTTCTCTTTGAATTGAATCGAGAAAAATACTACATTTGCCAACCTGAAATTACACGGTGGTTGTAGCTCAGTTGGTTAGAGCGCTGGATTGTGGTTCCAGAGGTCGCCGGTTCGAACCCGGTCTTCCACCCAAAAGAAAAAGGGCTCCAAAATGGAGCCCTTTTTTTATTTAACGATCATTAGAATCTTATTCCTCAACCTCAGCTTTATCTACGACTGGCTTTTGGTCTCTATTGGCTACTTCTAAAGCCGTATGAAATACCAATCTTGAGCGATTCTCTAATAGATCATAATTGATCTTATCAGGGGTATCACTTTCACGGTGATAGTCATCATGTGTTCCATTGAAATAGAAAATGATTGGAATGTTATTTTTTGCAAAATTGTAATGATCAGATCGATAGTAGAATCGATTTGGATCATTCTCATCGTTATAGGTATAATCGAGTTCAATTTGTAGATACTTTTGATTTACCGCTTCAGAGAGTTCATGAAGATCAGTGCTTAGTTTATCTGATCCAATGAGATAGATATAGTTGCTATCTCCCGAGCGTTCAGGATCGATACGGCCAATCATATCAATATTTAGGTTAGTTACGGTATTTTCTAGCGGATACAGAGGTTCAAAATCAGTATAGTATTCAGACCCTAACAAACCCTTTTCTTCACCCGTGACATGCAAAAATACTACGGTTCTCCTCGGGCCTTTTCCTTGCTCTTTAGCCATTTTAAAAGCTTCAGCAATTTCTAAAAGCGCAACGGTTCCTGACCCGTCATCATCAGCACCATTATTAATTTCTCCATCCGCATTGATTCCAATGTGGTCTAGGTGAGAAGAAATTACGACGTACTCATCAGGAAATTCAACTCCCTCAATGACTGCTGCTACATTTTCAGTATCCACCTCTTTGGTTCCTCCTTGTATAGAGGCAGTAAAATTTAGATCAAGGGCCTTACCTTCAAAATCATCCTTACTTAGGCCAAATAGCGCCAAAGATTCTGTTTTTAATAGACCACTAAAAAGAGTTTCTTCTCCTGTGTCTAAGCGCATTTGCCCGCTATTGTTTCGTCTCATATAGGAGAAATAACGATTGTAACGTGCAAAATTGTCATCGTCAACAAATAGAAGACCGGCCGCTCCATTTTCTTTAGCTGCATCTACTCTTTTAGGTAGTGCTTCAGATCGATTGCTCCATTTTGATATTTCCTCTGTTCCAGTGAGGACATAGGTTCCATCGTCATTTTTAGGTTCTCCTGCTACAGCAAGAACAATTTTGCCTTCAACATCGAGGTTTACGTAATCATTTACAGTTCCATCCATAATACCATGACCAACGAACACTATTGAATATTCACCTTCGAGTGGAGTAAAGCTTACCAATTGTTCTCCCAATTCTAAAGAGTTGTTTCCTACAGAAGCTGAACCGGTTGGAGCCGTCGTGTAGTTTACGGGTACTTTCTGAATATAGTCGTTGGTACCTGCTGCAGGATCAATATTTAGCTCCTTGTAATAATCAACGATATACTGAACGGCCTTTTTCTGACCTTCAGTTCCAGTTTCACGTCCTTCAAACTCATCGGATGCATAAATGAATAAATGTTCTTTTAATTCAGCTTCGGTAATTGAGGCAGCAAGAGCAACTGCATCAGCGTCACTAACCTCAACGGGTGCTTTGGTTTCATTTCTGGCACATCCGACCAGTAAGGATAAGATTAAGAGAGAAAATAGACTTCTTTTCATGTTTGAATTATTTGTTACCAAGTTACACAAACTACCCAATATGCCATTTCATTCTTGTAATTTTGATGTATGCTTAGATTTAAAATCTTTGGTTTAGTAATTTTTCTCTTCAATTACCTGAGCGCACAGATCAGCCATCCGACGTTAAAGGATTTTAATCTGAAAGGAAAGGTATACCAGTGTATTCAACAGTCAGAATACGGATCAGAAACCTACGAATTTGATTTGGAAGGTAGATTACTTCGTTTAAGCACCCTGCTTGATCAGAATAGGCGTGAAGAAATAAGATTCATTTACAAGAATGATACCTTAGATCAAAAATGGATCGAAGTGTATCAAGACAATTCCTTATTAAAGGACATGTCCTATGTATTTCATTTCGATTACAGAGAAAATAAAGTAATCGAATGGACGATACGATTAGATGAGGAAAGTGTTTCGAAAACCACTTACTCTTATGACGATAGGTCGAGATTGCTTAACCGATTACTGTCAGATGGAATCGAAGAGGAGCGTTACGATTATCAGTATATAGAAACCAAAGATTCTACAGTGACTCGGATCTTTAAGGACAATGAACTGGTAGAGCGCAAGTGGATTAAGAAAATGGCCTCAGATCTTAAAGAGCAGTCGATTACTGAAGAATGGAGTCAAGGAATTCTTCTGCGTAAAAATTCCATTGAAAAAAATCAAGACGCTCAAATAATTAAAGAAGAACTTATTGACTATGTGATTCAAAGTGATACGATTACCACCAACTCACAAAAACAGTTAGCCTACGCTTACGATCAAAATGGTAATATCAACAGTATTGTTACGAGTAATGGTCTTATCAGCAAGCGACAAAATTACATTTATCAATACGACAATCATACCCCATCGAATTGGGTGAAAAGGATCGAGATACCAAGTAATAAATACATTAACCGAATAATTACTTACCACACAGAACCATGATTTCCAAACAAGAAGTTTTAGATCGTTGTAATTCAAGAAAGAAGGGGACTCTAATGGAAACCTTGGATATTACTTTCGTAGATGTAGATTTTGAGGATCAGTCAATAACTGCCAAAATGCCGGTGACACAATCGGTTCACCAGCCCGACGGTGTATTGCACGGCGGGGCCACCGCTGCTCTAATAGAAACGGTTGGGAGTGTTGCTGTATTTGTTTTTAAACAAACTGAAAATTTGTTAGTGAGAGGAATTGAAATCAGCGCAAATCATCTAAAATCAATAAGGGAGGGCGATGTATTCGCAACTGCTAAACCTGTACACCTCGGTAGAACTACGCAGCACTGGGAAATTAAGGTAACTGATCAAGAAGGTGCTTTAATATCTGTGGGTAAATTACTGACGATAACCCTAGAAAAGAAGTAGTGTTTAAGGAAACCCCTTTGTTACTTTCTAAGATCGAGGAACTCTTACAAGCGGGCCTTGATTTCGTTTTTTATAGATCTCCAAAAAGTGATCAAGTTATGCTTTTGGAATTGAGCGCTATTAAGGATGAAGCGTACCATTCTTTTGATGATTTATGGGTGGTTGGTCTCTTTTCTGCAGAACAAACGCCTTATTATTATCGGGTGCTCTCTGAGGAGTCTTTTACGTTAGATTCAAATTTTAGAGATGATCAGTTTAAAACCCTCGATGTTCCTAATTCTACCTTAAATGATTATCGTTTAAAAGTCGCTCATGCGATCGATGAAATAGGAAAGGGTTTACTGAATAAGGTGGTACTTCACACTCAGATAGATGTTGTATACTCCAAGGATATACACCGTTTAATTCATAAGGTTTTAGCATCAGATACTGAAGGTTTTCGATATTCTTTTTACAGTGCAGACCTTGGTCTTTGGATGGGAATTACGCCAGAAGTATTGGTTCAATCAAAGCATAGAGATTTTAAAACGATGGCTCTTGCTGGTACTCGAAAATTGGAAGACTTGGATGCCGATCCTTTCAAAGAAAAGGAAAGAGCAGAACAGGCTTGGGTAACTAAGGAGATAGTTGAATTATTGCATAAATCTGCTGATTTCATGCATGTAGGAGAGGTGAAGACGGTAAAAGCAGGTAAATTGGCTCATTTACGAACGATTATAAGTGGGGAGATAAAACCCCACTTAACTACTGCCGATATTGCATGTGTTCTGCATCCTACAGCTGCTGTTTGTGGTTATCCGAAAAGTTTAGCCTACCGATATATAGAAGAAAACGAAATTCTTAACCGATCCCTTTATTCTGGTTATTTAGGAAGAGTTCAAAAAGAGTCCTCTTCCCTTTATGTGAATTTAAGGTGTATGTCTTATCAAGAAGGGATGATCAAGGTATATGTTGGAGCAGGAATCACAGCCGATTCTGATCCTGAACTAGAAACTGAAGAGATTCGAATTAAAACTTCAACTTTAGCTTCTATTTTAATGGCTTAGATTACTTTCTGCCTTCTTACCTTTGTTGAACAATGTATAGTTCGATTCCATCGGCATTTTTAATCGTAGAGCTTTTGCGACTTCATGGCGTAAAAGAGATAGTGATTTCTCCCGGCTCACGAAATGCTCCATTAACTATTGGTTTTTCTGAAAACAAGGCATTTAATTGTCATTCGATTGTTGACGAACGTTCGGCCGCTTTTTATGGTTTAGGACTTGCGATGGCAAAAAATGAACCCGTGGTTCTGGTATGCACATCTGGATCGGCTTTGCTAAATTATTTTCCGGCCGTAGCTGAAGCCTACTACAGTGATGTTCCGTTACTTGTTATATCAGCTGATAGACCAGAATACTTGTTAGAAATAGGGGATGGTCAAACGATTCTTCAAGAGGGTGTTTATGGCAGAATGATTGCCCATTCAACGAGATTATTATTGGATGATTCATCCAACCAAGATTCTATTAATTCAATTAATAAATCACGTATTGAAGAGTCACTCGTTCAACTAAAAAACACACAGCGACCGGTTCATATCAATATCCCTTTTGATGAACCACTTTATAATAAGACCGAAGAACCGCTATTCTTTGTAGAGGCAGAACGACTTAAAAGTAAAGATCAGGTTGAGGATTCATTATCTATAGAGTTGGTTTCAACCAATCGTCCACTAAAGGTGATGTGTTTGGTAGGTACTTTAAGGCCTTCAGCAGAGGAAATCAGATGGCTCACAGACTTACAATCTCATCACTCTGTATTATTTCTTCACGAGAGTTTGTCTCAATTGAATTTAGCAGATACTATTGACAGTATAGATACCTTGATTGCACCTTTAGAGAAATTGGAGAATTCATCGGATTATTTAAATCGATTATTACCCGATTTACTCATTACCGCGGGCGGAATGATTGTTTCCAAGAAAATAAAAGCACTTCTCAGAGCCCATAAGGACTTAATTCATGTACACCTTAAAGGATCTCCAGCTAGAGACACCTATTTTGCGCTAAAAGGTTGTTTAAAAATAGATTCTCTTAAAAATCTTTTAAATACCCTAGAAATTGACGACTCCTATCAAAAGTATTGGATGAGTCATTACAAAGCACTTGAAAAACGCAGAAGTGAGTATATCGAGAATGCCCCTTATTCTGATTTTAAAGCCTATGCCAAGATTTTTAAAGCTATTCCCGAGAGATATGTGATACATATGGCGAATTCTTCGGCTATTCGATATGCCCAATTATTCCCAACTGCGAATGATCAGTTTTGTAATCGAGGTACGAGTGGGATAGAAGGCAGTGTTTCAACGGCTGTAGGGTATGCTAAGGGAACCGATCAACCCGTAATTTTAGTAACCGGCGATCTTAGTTTTTTATATGATTATAATGCTTTATGGACTCGAGATCTACCTTCTAATTTTAGAATTATCATTGTTAATAATAGCGGAGGAGGTATTTTTAGAATTCTACCCGGAAAAGAAAATAGTTTATATTTTTCAGAATACTTCGAAACGCGCCATCAGTTTACCGCCAGACATTTGGCCAAACACTTTGATTTGGATTACAACTCTGTCAAAGCGTCAAACGACTTAGAAAATGCCTTAGATTCATTTTTTAATTACTCATCAAAACCAAAGCTTCTGGAGGTAATTACTCATCCTCAAAATAATGAGGCTATATTATTAAATTACTTTAAAGCGCTCGAATGATTGGTTTAGGATTATATAATGAACTGCAAGCCTCACATAAAACACCTCAAGGCTGGTATTTTACTGACGAGGAAGGAACTGAGGTTTTATTGCCCAATGCTGAAATTACCCCAGACCTTGAACAAGGGATGACAAAGTCCCTCTTCTGTTATCTGGATCATGAAGAAAGACCCGTACTTTCACTTAAAAAGCCAAAGGTGATTCGCGATCATTTTGGTTACTTGAAAATTGCACATCGCTCAAAGAGTGGATATTTTTTAGATTGGGGATTACAAAAACAACTCTTTCTACCTTACCGAGAATCTTCTGAGGATCTTGAAGTAGGTTCTTCTGTTTTTATCTATTGCTATTTAGACGAATTGTCGGGTCGATTAGTAGCTTCAAAGCGATGGAAGCGATTCATAGAGCCCATTACTGAATCAATTACTCCTGGCACCTCATTTCAAGCCATTGTTGCTAGCCGCTCCGATTTAGGATTTGAATGTATTTTAGAGGGTAAATGGTTGGGGCTAGTCTATCACGACAGAGATACAGCTAAAATAAGTAGAGGGGACGAGTTAACTGTCTTTGTGATTCGCCAGCGTGAAGATCTTAAAGTCGATTTAAGTTTACACCCGATCGGATTAAAAGCTTTAGAGGAGGGCGCAATGAGTTTGTTGAAAATATTAGAAGCTGAACCCAAAGGCTTTCTTCCTATTCATGATAAATCTTCACCAGATCAGATTTATACACTTACCCATATGAGTAAAAAGCTTTTTAAAAAGGCGGTAGGAGGTCTTTTAAAATCTAAAAAAATCTCAATAGAAGCTACAGGTATTCGACTTCTGCGATAATATCTAATTAAGGGAGTTTAAGTATATTTACGCATCAAAAATAGTTTCTGTGTCTAAACAACTTTATTCTCTAAAACGTCAAAACAGTCTGCTTTCGTATAGCTTAATGGTGTTATCCATATTGGTAATCGCCATGGTTTTTTTTGGAAGTCTATCAGAGTGGTTGGTTAAGATTCCTGAGGTTGATACCACTGAAATCACCCGTCTTGAGGAAAAAATTAATTTGTTAGAAGAAGAAAACACCGAGCTTAAGAAAATTCAAGATTTTTATTTGGCTCGAAATCTAGTGACTTCAGATACCATTTACAGCGTTCAAACTGGTATGTTGCCTATGGAGGCTACCGGTTTAATTTCTCCAGGTTTAGCTAATGGAATCTTTGTAGAAGCTCATCCTTACATGAAATATTCTATCGGTCTATATGAGACTTTAGAAGAGGCAAACGCATTAAGAAGAGGGTTGGTTAAACTTGGTTTTTCAGACGCTTTTGTTGCTTCTTACAAAGGTACTACACGTCTTAAGATTCACCGCGCTGAATAATGAAGCAAACCTTTATTGCTTGGTTAACTGCGGCTCGACTTCGAACGCTTCCTCTTTCACTTTCAGGGATATTTTTTGGAGCTACAGTAGCCCTAGCTATTAAAAACTTTAATCCTTCTGTCTTTCATTGGGCCTTGATAGTAACCATCTCGTTACAAGTCTTATCCAATTTTGCTAATGACTTAGGGGACGGTTTAAAAGGAACGGATAATGAGAATCGAATTGGGCCAAAAAGAGCACTGCAAGCAGGTTTATTGTCTGCTCGAGAGTTGAAAATTGGTATTGTAGTACTTGTTATTCTGACTGGGTTAGCGATCTATCAGTTGCTTCAAGGCGCAAATCTAAATAGCACTTCTTATGCTGTTCTTGCAGTACTAGGCGCATTATCTATCGTTGCTGCCCTCACCTACACCTTAGGCAAAAAACCGTACGGTTATTATGGCTTAGGTGATTTTATGGTTTTCTTCTTTTTTGGAGGTGTTGCCGTTTTAGGTACCATAATTTTATTCACTCCAAAGATTCCGTATTCTGCTATCGGATACACATTAACGGCGGGCTCATTGAGTACTGCAGTTTTGAATTTGAATAACATGCGTGACCATCAGTCAGATAAAGCGTCTGGGAAGAACACTTTAGTGGTTCGAATGGGAGTGGAGCGTGCTAAAATTTACCATTATTTACTTCTAATCACCGCCTATATTGGGTTTACCTTTTCAACGATTACTGTTCTTAGCTCGAGTAGTGTCTTTTTAGTACTTGCTTTCGTTTTTCTTATACCTCACATCCAAAAGGTTCGCAAAGTTGAAGACTATCGAAATCTTGATGATGAACTGAAGAAAATAGCTTTATTCTGCTTCTTGCTTTCGGTGGTTAGTTTCACAATTGCTTATCTCAAATGATGCATTTTTATATTCATAAACACGTTTTGAATTTTAAAATACCTGGTGGTACCTCAAGAGGTGTTTTAACGAGTAAGGACACCTACATTGTTCGTCTTTTTGAGGTAGATCGTTTAGTCGCAATTGCTGAGTTTAATCGTTTTGAAGGACTCAGTATTGATCCTCTGTCTTCATATCTAGATCAACTTAAGAAATCAGTTGAGCAATGGTTAGGACTGCTAGGCTCTGTAGCCGATCTTAATGATTCCAGAATCGTTGACTTACTTCAAGAAAATTCAGATTATCCATCCATACAATTCGGTCTAGAGCAACTTGCCTTAAGTTATCTATCGAATACATCTCCTTTTCATCTCTTTGATTCTCCATTTTCGAGGGGTGAATCAAGCATTTCAATTAACGGCCTAATCTGGATGGGTGATGCCAATTTCATGAAGGCTCAAATTGAACCTCTACTAGAAAAGGGGTTCAAATGTCTTAAAATGAAAATTGGAGCAATCAACTTTGACGAAGAATATCGATTATTAAAATCTATAAGAGATCGTTTTAGTCATCAAGAGCTTACCTTGAGGGTAGATGCCAATGGTGCGTTTGATTCTGAGTCGGTTTTATCAGTATTGGATGAGTTGGCAGATTTAGGAGTACATTCTATAGAACAACCCATCAAGGCTGGACAATGGCAAGAAATGGCTAGAGTTGTTGAAGAAAGCCCAATACCTATTGCTTTAGATGAAGAACTTATCGGTTTAAAAACTGTAGAGTCAAGAACTAATTGTATACATACGATTCAGCCTGATTATCTCATTTTTAAGCCTGCTCTGATAGGCGGCTACGGTGCAATTGAGCAGTTCAGACGTATCCATAATGAATTTTGGATTACGAGCGCTCTAGAAAGTAATATTGGACTAAATGCTATTGCTCAATACACTGCAACCTTAAACCCCACCCTAGAACAGGGATTAGGTACAGGAAGCTTATACACAAACAATTTTGATTCGCCACTGCTAGTCGCTAATGGGGCCCTGTCTTATCAAAATGAATTACCTTGGAAAATCCAACTTTAAAAACGATCGAATGTTTATACAGCGTTTAGAACAGACCAAAGCAACCTTGTGGAAATTTATATTAATCCCTGTTTTGTTTTTTGCACTTATGGTTTACAATTTTTGGGTAACCATTAATAGCCCTATGGATACAGCAACAGCAATGAAACAGATGATTGAAATGTTGGGGTCGACAACTACCCTATTTATGATTTTACTACCTCTGGTCTTGGGATTCTGGATATTATTAGTCTATGGCATTCTCGTTTTAAAGCTACCCGTTGTAAAACAATTTACAGGAAGACATAAAATTGACTGGGGTAGGGTAGGTTTCTCCTTTATTATCTGGTCGATGGTTGTTTTAGTGTCTGTGCTAGCTGAGTACCTGTTAGCTCCAGATCATTTTGTAGTTCAATTTGATATCTCAACCTTTTGGCCTTTTTTAATCGTAGCGATAGCGATGATACCTTTTCAGACTTCATTTGAGGAGTTGATGTTTCGGGGTCATTTAACTCAAAGTATAGGTTTCTTTTCGAAAAGAAGATTCTGGGCACTGGTCATTCCCTCCGTATTGTTTGGCCTTATGCACATTGCGAATCCAGAGGTGGAGAAACTTGGATATGGAATCCTAGCTTATTATATAGGGTCAGGTTTCTTCTTCGGTGTCATGACCCTAGCTGATGAAGGAATTGAATTAGCGCTAGGTACTCATGCTGCTATTAATTTAATGGGAGCTTTATTAGTAT
>Ga0255754_10000399_pt1 | contig 33630 bp, 38 predicted proteins | sample 101ome_22_FD_179954 | JGI IMG/M metagenome (GOLD analysis project Ga0255754, IMG submission 179954) | Coastal salt marsh microbial communities from the Groves Creek Marsh, Skidaway Island, Georgia - 101412BT metaG (version 2) | ecosystem: Environmental > Aquatic > Marine > Intertidal zone >... | reverse complement strand
CAAAATTAAGCATTAAGTAGACTTTGGCTGACAAAGGCTTATAACTATCTTTGCGACCTAATTAGAGTAAGAAACATGATTAAGGTAACCCTACCCGATGGCGCGGTAAAAGAGGTATCGAAAGGAAGCACTCCTTTTGAAGTAGCTCGATCGATAAGCGAAGGACTCGCTAGAAATGTGATATCTGCAAGTTACAATCAGAAAACCGTTGAGACCAGTACACCACTAGAAGTCGATGGTACGCTTACCCTATATACTTGGAATGATGAAGAAGGTAAGAAAGCTTTTTGGCACTCAAGTGCTCACCTACTTGCTCAGGCCATCGAACAATTATACCCAGGGGTTAACTTAACCATTGGTCCTGCGATCGAGCAAGGATTTTACTACGATATTGATTTTAAAGAGCACGCTATTAGCGAAAAAGATTTTGCAGCGATCGAAAAAAGAGCTCTTGAAATTGCTAGAGAAAAGCACGAATTTAAAGTGCGTTCAGTTTCAAAGGCTGATGCCCTTGATTTTTATAAAACCCAAGACAATCCGTTCAAAGTAGAACTTATTGAGAATTTAACCGACGGAGATATCACCTTTTGTGATCACAGTGATTTTACCGATCTCTGTCGAGGAGGACACCTCCCAAACACAGGTTTCATTAAGGCATTCAAGTTACTTAGTATCGCAGGAGCCTATTGGAGAGGTGATGAAAACAAACCCCAATTAACAAGGGTTTATGGGATCTCATTTCCAAAGCAAAAAGAGCTTACCGAGTATCTAGAACGTATTGAAGAGGCTAAGAAAAGAGACCACAGAAAATTGGGTAAAGAGTTAGAATTATTCGCGTTTTCACCTAAGGTGGGGCAAGGACTTCCACTCTGGCTCCCTAAGGGCGCAGCACTTCGCGAACGTTTAGAAACTTTCTTGAAAAAAGCCCAGAAAGAGGCGGGTTACGAAATGGTGGTTACCCCTCATATCGGTCAAAAAGAACTCTATGTAACTTCAGGCCACTATGCAAAATACGGTGAAGATAGCTTTCAACCGATTCATACTCCTAAAGAAGATGAAGAGTTCTTACTCAAACCAATGAACTGCCCTCATCACTGTGAAATCTATAAGCATAGCCCTTCGAGCTATAAAGATCTACCCAAGCGATTTGCTGAATTTGGAACTGTTTACCGGTATGAACAGAGTGGTGAATTACATGGTCTGACCAGAGTTCGTGGATTTACACAAGACGATGCACACATTTTCTGTACTCAGGATCAATTACTCGGAGAATTTGAAAACGTAATCGACTTAACTCTTTACGTTCTTGGATCTTTAGGGTTTGAGGATTTCACCGCTCAAGTATCTGTAAGAGATCCTCAAAAGCCAGAAAAATATATCGGTGAAGTTGCCAATTGGGAAAAGGCCGAACAAGCCATTATTACTGCGGCAAAGAGTAAGGGACTTACCTATGTCATCGAAGAAGGAGAAGCGGCATTCTATGGGCCAAAGCTTGATTTCATGATTAAAGATGCCTTGGGACGCAAGTGGCAATTAGGCACTATCCAAGTAGATTATAACCTTCCAGAGCGATTCGATCTACAATATAAAGGGAGTGATAATGAAAACCACCGTCCCGTCATGATTCACCGTGCGCCTTTTGGTAGTCTAGAACGATTCATCGCGCTATTGCTTGAGCATACAGGTGGTAATTTCCCGTTGTGGTTAATTCCAGTTCAAGCTATTGTTCTGCCAATCAGTGAGAAACATGAAAAATATGCAGAAAAAGTTTTAAAATCGCTAGAAAATCACGAAATTCGCGGCCTTATTGACGCCCGTAATGAAACTGTCGGAAAGAAAATTCGCGAGGCTGAGATGAAAAAAGTGCCTTTAATGATTGTGGTTGGTGAGCAAGAAGAAAATGCAAACCAAATCAGCGTTAGAAGGCACGGTGGTGAAAGCCTAGGATCGATGAATATCGAGAGCTTTGCCCAAATGATTAATGAAGAAATTAAGCAGACGCTTAAATCTTTTAAATAGAAGTTGAACTAAAATTACAGCGCCATAGCAATACGCAGAAAACGGACTAAACCCCAGGGTAGAAGAGAGATTTCGAATCCGCACAAAATCAATCAGGAAATAACTGCAAGAGAAGTGCGCCTGGTAGGAGACAATGTTGAAGTAGGTGTATATCCTATTTCTAAAGCATTAACTATTTCAGAAGAACTAGAACTAGATCTTGTTGAAATCTCTCCAAAAGCAGACCCACCGGTCTGTAAGATAATCGATTACAAGAAGTTTCTTTACGAGCAGAAGAAGCGAGAAAAAGTAATCAAGGCGAATGCAACTAAGGTGGTAATCAAAGAAATCAGATTCGGTCCACAAACCGATGAACACGATTTTGAGTTCAAGAAAAGACATGCTGAAAAATTCTTAAAGGAAGGCGCAAAGCTTAAAGCTTTTGTTTTCTTCAAAGGACGATCGATTGTCTACAAAGACCAAGGTGAAATTTTACTTCTCAAGCTAGCTCAGGAGTTAGAAGAGTTCGGTAAAGTAGAGCAAATGCCACAATTAGAAGGTAAGCGTATGACTATGTTCATAGCGCCTAAAGTGGCAAAAAAATAAGTAGCGGGTAATTAAATTATAGGATCATGCCAAAAATGAAAACCAAATCTAGTGCCAAGAAGCGTTTTAAGCTGACGGGCTCTGGGAAAATCAAGAGAAAGCACGCTTTCAAAAGTCACATCCTGACTAAGAAATCAAAAAAGCGTAAGCTTAAACTCACGCACAGTACCCTAGTGCATGAATCAGACGTTAACAGTATTAAGGAACAATTACGTCTGAAATAAGTAAGGGATTTATTAACCATGGAGTTCGGCCCAATCAAAGATTCATTAAGAACGCCGACTACAAAAACAAATTAGTATGCCAAGATCAGTAAACTCAGTTGCTTCAAGAGCACGTAGAAAAAAAATCCTTAAGCAAGCTAAAGGATACTTCGGAAGAAGAAAAAATGTATGGACAGTTGCTAAAAACGCTGTAGAGAAAGCCCTTCTTTACGCTTATCGCGACCGTCGTAACAAAAAGAGAAATTTTAGAGCCCTTTGGATTACCCGTATTAATGCAGGCGCAAGACTGCACGGCATGTCCTATTCACAATTCATGGGAGCGCTAAAGAAAAACCAAATCGAACTTAACCGTAAAGTTCTAGCCGATTTAGCGATGAATCAGCCAGAAGCTTTCAAAGCGTTAGTCGAAAAGGTAAAATAATATTTATTCAACCCCGCTATAAAAATCCTGATACCTTTGGTATCGGGATTTTTTTTGTCACTTATGAATCTATCCAATATTAAAATGGTGGTGTCAGACATGGACGGCACCCTTCTCAATTCCAAGCACGAGGTTAGTCCCCTTTTCTTAGAACTGCACGAAAAGATGCATCAAAGAGGTATTCGATTTGTTGCCGCTAGCGGACGTCAATATCCATCAATGATTCTCAAACTGACCGAGATTGGTGAGAAAATGAGCTTTATCGCCGAAAATGGTGCGTTAATTATTGAAAATGAAGAAATCATCCATGCACAGGAGTTGCCGATTCATACCGTAAAAGAGGTATTGAGCACACTTGAGTCTTACCCCGAGATTGAACCCGTAGTATGCTGTGCGAATCAAGCCTATACTCCTAGTAAAAACCCTAAGTTTATTCAGATTCTAGAAGAATATTACTCAAGTCATCAGCGAATATCTAATACTGAAGAGATTCTTCATGCCCCATTAAAAGTTGCTTTATATCATCACATCAGCGGTGAACACCATATCTATCCGGCAGTAAAAGGGTATGACAAGGAACTACAGGTAAAGATATCAGGGGATTATTGGGTAGATCTTTCACATAAAGAAGCTAATAAAGGGGTAGCATTACAAAAGCTATTAGACCACTACAATATCGATCGCAGTGAAATCTTAGTATTTGGTGATTACCTTAACGATATCGAAATGCTACGAATGACACCGAATAGCGTGGCTATGGGTAATGCGCACCCTGAGATTAAAGCAATAGCCTCAATCGTTACTGAAAGTCATGACAATTTTGGAGTTGAAAGAGTGCTTCAAGAATTACTTAAACACTAGAAAGGCATATCGTCATCGTCATCAGAAAATGCATCAGATATCGAGGGTCGAATTTGACTAATATCATCATTCATTTTTGAGGCAAACTCAAAAGGTGAATCGTGACGATCTAGATTATCAAACTTACCGAGTGACCCGATGAACTTCAGACGAATATTATCTAATCCCCCATTACGGTGTTTGGCGATGATCAGCTCTGCTTGACCTTCAGTAGGTGACTGCTCTTCATCATCCCATTCTTCTATTTTATAGTATTCTGGTCGATAAATAAAAGAAACGATATCGGCATCCTGCTCAATAGCTCCCGATTCACGAAGGTCAGAAAGTAATGGACGCTTAGAACCTCCTCTTGTTTCAACAGCACGAGATAACTGTGATAGCGCAATAACAGGCACATTCAATTCTTTTGCAAGTGCTTTAAGGTTTCGAGAAATCGTTGATATTTCTTGCTCTCGGTTACCTCCCTTTTGACTAGAACCTGCTGTCATCAACTGTAAATAATCGATGATAATTAGTTTTATGTCATGTTGAGAAGTCAAACGTCTTGCCTTAGCTCTCAAATCAAAAATAGAAAGTGAAGGAGTGTCGTCAATATAAAGCGGAGCCTTTTCTAAAGCCTTAACCTTAACGTTTAACTGTTCCCACTCATGCTTTTCTAACTTACCTGTTCTAAGTTTCTCCGAACTTAATCCAGTTTCTGAAGATATTAATCGTGTAATTAACTGAACTGAAGACATCTCTAGAGAGAAGAAAGCCACAGGCTGACCCGAATTCACGGCAATGTTTCGAGCCATAGAAAGTGTAAGGGCTGTTTTACCCATACCTGGTCGCGCAGCAATGATAATCAAATCACTCGGTTGCCATCCTGACGTAACAGCATCTAATCGCTCAAATCCAGAGGCAATACCGCTTAAACCTTCTTTGTTCGAAATCTCTTCAATTTTCTTTTTCGCCTGAATTACTAAATCTTGAGCTGACTCAGCAGAACGCTTCAAGTTTCCTTGAGTAACCTCATAGAGTCGAGCCTCCGCTTGATCTAATAAATCAAAAACATCCTGGTTATCTCCATAAGCTTCTTCAATGATTTCGGTAGAAATCTTAATCAGGCTACGCTGAACAAATTTTTGCAAAATGATTCGCGCGTGAAATTCAATATGTGCTGATGACCCTACTGCTCGAGAAAGGTCGATTAGGTAGTAATCTCCACCTACCTTCTCTAACTTGTTCTTTTGCTTCAATAGATTTGAAACCGTGAGAATATCAATCGGTTTAGTCTCCTGAAATAAGTCGTAAATAGCTTCAAAAATATGTTGGTGTGCTTCTACATAAAAAGCTTCTTTATGCAGAATATCAATCACCTCATCTACCCCCTTTTTATCGATTAACATCGCCCCAAGTACGACTCGCTCAAGGTCTACCGCCTGAGGTGGCAATTTACCTCGCTCCAATGAAATCACCGGGTTATTACCCGATGCATTCTGCATACGATTAGGGTTAGGACTATTCATTCTATTCTTGGTATACTCCCATATCACAATACTTCTGCATTCGCTCCTTAATTAGCTGTTTTACAGTAAGTTCTGATAGTTCTTTATGGGTTTTGGTGATTTTCTTTCTTAAAGTCTCAAACATAAGCGCACGGTTAGCATGTGCTCCTCCTAGTGGTTCTTTGATAATCTCATCAATGAGAGTCATCTTTTTCATGTCTTTAGCCGTTAGTTTAAGTGCTTCAGCGGCAAGCTCTTTATACTCCCAACTACGCCATAGAATCGATGAACAAGACTCTGGAGAGATCACTGAATACCATGAATTCTCAAGCATCATTACACGGTCTCCAACTCCGATACCTAAAGCTCCTCCAGAAGCACCTTCTCCAATAATAAATACCTGTACAGGCACCTCTAAACGGGACATTTCTAGGATATTACGCGCAATAGCCTCGCCTTGCCCGCGTTCTTCTGCTTCGATACCAGGATAAGCACCTGGAGTGTCAATAAAGCTAATTACAGGGATTCCGAATTTTTCTGCTGATTTCATTAGACGAAGTGCTTTTCGGTATCCTTCAGGATTAGCCATACCAAAGTTTCGGTATTGACGTGTTTTAGTATTATATCCTTTTTGTTGACCGATAATCATATAAGATTGACCGTCAATTTTACCAAGACCACCAATCATTGCTTTATCATCTCCAACCGAACGATCTCCGTGTAATTCTAAGAATGTATCTCCACAAAGCGCTTTGATATAATCCATGGTATAAGGCCTGTTGGGATGTCTTGATAATTGAACACGCTGCCATGGGGTTAAACTCCCGTAGATTTCTTTCTTTTTATCGGTTAGCTTTTCTTCAATTTTCTGGCAAGTCTCGCTAACATCTACTTCGCTTTCTTCACCAATCATTTGGCATTTCTGAAGCTGGTCTTCGAGTTCTTTTAAGGGCAATTCAAAGTCTAAATATTCCATAAAGAAATGGTTAGTTTTCAGTTAAGTCGAAAGACAAATATACACATTAACGCTTTGCTCTCGATAACAATAAGGTAGCAAGTGACCCGAAAAATAAAACCGGGAGTGAAACAGCCCAAAATGGAGAGAAACCGGCCTGTTCGGCTAATGTTGCGAACACCTTATCAAAGAATACATATACAAAGGCAATAGCTATACCAAAAGCAAGATTAAGACCTAAACCTCCCCTTCTTTTTACCGATGAAACAGCCACTGCAATTAGTGTAAGAATATAGGCCGAAATAGGTATAGCCCATCGTTTATATTTCTCTAAGATATAAGTGTTTACCGTTGGGCTACCCCTTCTTTTCTGATCTCGGATAAATTGATTGAGTTCGAAAAGATTTTTAGTCTCAGCGATATAAGAAACCGGCATTAAATCATCAATCGTAAATTGGAATACCGTGTCTAAACGACTCTTCTGATAGATGACTTCTTTCTGATCTTCAAATACTCGTTTTTTATAGGAGGTTAATCGGTAAGTAGAGTCTGCCGCCATAAATCGGATGTTGGCAGAAGACATTTTATATTTCAATTGACCAATCGAATCAAATTCTTCGAGGGTAAAATTGTATCCGATCAGTCGCTTAGGGTCGAAATAGCTCACATACACAAACTGATTATCATCAACCTGATTAAAGATATTTCGAGTGTTTCGATCTTCTTTGTTATTGTGAAAATAACGGCTCTCAAATCGGTGATAACCTGCACTTGCTTTGGGAACAAAGAAATTTCCCATCGCAAAAATTAGTATTGCAACGAAAGTGGCCCCTATGAAATAAGGTCTGAGAAAGCGACGATAGGACACTCCTGAACTGAGAATAGCAACAACCTCCGTGCGCGCAGTCAATCGTGAGGTAAAAAAGATAATCGCCAAGAATAACAAGATAGGCATCAACATATTACCCAGCACCAAAGTGAAGTTGAGATAATAATCAATTACCTCATCCATAGGTACCTGATTATCAATGATCTTATTAATCTTCTCGGCTAAAGAAGCCAAAATCCCAATAGGAATAAAGAGAAAGAGAATACCAAAAAAGGTAAGTAAGTATTGTTTTAATATATAGCGATCGAGTAAGGTCAGCATCTTACAGTCGTTTACTCATTTTCTCAACCATCACTTCTTTCCAGTCGTAGAAATCCCCTGCAATAATGTGTTCCCTTGCCTCACGCACCAGCCACAGATAAAAATTAAGATTATGAAGGGTAGCAATTTGCTTTCCTAAAAATTCATTCGAAGCGAACAAATGACGTAAATAGGCTTTACTATAAGTGGTGTCTACATAAGAAAGACCTTCAGAATCGATGGGTGAAAAATCATCCTCCCATTTTTTGTTTTTAATGTTTATGGTTCCCTCAGAGGTAAACAACATTCCATTTCTCGCATTTCGAGTAGGCATCACACAATCAAACATATCTATACCTAGGGCAATATTCTCTAATAAGTTAATCGGAGTCCCGACTCCCATTAGATATCGAGGTTTGTCCTCAGGTAGTATTTGACATACTACATCAGTCATTGCATACATATCCTCTGCTGGTTCACCTACAGAAAGACCTCCGATCGCATTTCCTACAGCACCCACTGAGGCAATATATTCAGCTGACTTTTCTCGAAGTTTAGGGTAAACCGAGCCTTGAACAATCGGGAAAAAAGCTTGAGAGTAACCGTATTTATAAGGCAACTTATCAAGTGCCTCAATACAACGATCGAGCCATCGATGCGTCATGTGCATTGATCTTGCAGCATAATTATACTCACAAGGATAGGGTGTACACTCATCAAATGCCATGATAATGTCCGCTCCAATAGTTCGCTGAATTTCCATGACATTTTCAGGGGTAAAGAAATGCTTTGATCCGTCTATGTGCGACTTAAAATGAACCCCTTCTTCCTTTATCTTACGATTAGCAGCAAGCGAATATACCTGGTATCCTCCACTATCGGTGAGCATGGCTCGATCCCATCCGATAAACTTATGCAGTCCACCAGCTTTTTCGATGATATCGGTACCTGGACGCAGGTATAGATGATAGGTATTCCCTAGAATAATATCCGCATTGGTATCTTCTTTGAGTTCGTGTTGATGAACCCCTTTAACCGTACCAAGAGTACCTACCGGCATAAAAATGGGGGTTTGTACCTCTCCGTGATCAGTTACAAATGTAGCCGCCCGGGCCTTTCCACATTTTGATTGTATCGTAAAATCCAAACTAAGCTATTAAAACGTAAAGATAATGGTTACTTTTGACCGCAAATGTACTACTGATGAATCTAACTCACCTCAACGATTTTACGACTCAAGTAAGAAGAGATATCGTTCGCATGGTACACCAAGTAAATTCGGGACACCCCGGAGGATCACTTGGATGTACAGAATTTTTAGTTGCACTCTACCAAGAGATCATGGAGCGCAAAGAAGGATTTGATATGGACGGTATTGGAGAAGATCTATTTTTCCTCTCTAATGGTCACATCTCTCCTCTATTTTACAGTGTTCTTGCTCGCAGCGGATATTTCCCTATTTCAGAGCTAGCAACCTTTCGTAAAATTGATTCGAGATTACAAGGGCATCCTACAACACACGAAGGACTTCCTGGGGTTAGAGTCGCTTCAGGTTCATTAGGTCAAGGATTATCTGTGGCGGTTGGGGCTGCTGAAGCCAAAAAGCTCAATAAAGACAATCATCTAGTTTACAGTCTTCATGGAGATGGTGAACTTCAAGAAGGTCAAAACTGGGAGGCTATCATGTACGCTTCAGCAAAAAACATCGATAATTTAATCGCTACTGTAGATTACAACGGACAACAAATTGATGGTAGCACCGATCAAGTATTATCTCTTGGTAATCTCAAGGCTAAATTTGAGGCCTTCGATTGGACCGTAGTAAGTATCGAAAAAGGAAACGATCTTGAGTCTATTATTAAAGGTCTTGAAAAAGCCAAATCATTAACCGGCAAAGGAAAACCGGTTGCAGTTTTACTTCATACTGTTATGGGTAATGGTGTAGACTTTATGATGCACACTCACGCGTGGCACGGTAAGGCTCCTAATGATGAGCAACTACAGTCAGCACTCGAACAAAACCCTGAAACTTTAGGCGACTATTAAAAAAGACAATCCCCATGAATTATATTAATCAAGGATCAAAAGATACAAGAAGCGGTTATGGAGATGCCATGACCGAACTAGGAAGAAGTAACCCTAATGTAGTCGCTCTTTGCGCTGACCTAGTAGGTTCTTTGAAAATACAACCCTTTATTGATGAGAATCCTGAAAGGTTTTTTCAGGTAGGGATTGCTGAGGCTAACATGATGGGAATCGCGGCTGGGCTAACCATAGGAGGTAAAATTCCATTTACAGGAACTTTTGCCAATTTCTCAACGGGTAGGGTATATGATCAAATCAGACAATCGATCGCTTACTCAGGTAAAAATGTAAAAATTTGCGCATCACATGCCGGTATTACATTGGGAGAAGACGGCGCCACTCACCAGATTCTAGAGGATATCGGAATGATGAAAATGCTACCACACATGGTAGTTATTAACCCTTGCGATTACAATCAAACCAAAGCCGCTACTGTCGCAATTGCTGAATACGACGGCCCTGTATATTTAAGATTCGGACGACCTGTCGTTCCAAATTTTACCGAAGCTGGTGGAACCTTTGAAATTGGAAAGGCTCTTTTACTAGAAGAAGGAACCGACGTAACCATCGTAGCTACGGGTCACCTAGTCTGGGAGGCGTTACTTGCTGCAGACGAGCTTGCTAAAAAAGGAATCTCTGCCGAAGTAATTAATATTCATACCATTAAACCACTTGATGAAGAAGCCATTCTAAAATCAGTTGCTAAAACAGGTTGTTTAGTTAGTTGTGAAGAGCATAACTATCTCGGAGGTCTTGGCGAGAGTATCTCAAGAGTACTTGTTGAAAATCATCCGGTACCTCAAGAATTTGTAGCTACCAAAGATACTTTTGGAGAAAGTGGAACTCCGGCTCAATTGATGAAAAAATACGGACTTGATTCAACTGCCATTGTCGCGTCGGTAGAAAAAGTTCTAAAAAGAACCTAAACTATGATCATGAAGAAAATCCTTTTAACTGCGCTACTAGCATTCAGCGTCACATTAAGTTTCGCTCAAGAAAAGAATTCTTGGGGAATCAAAGGTGGATTGAATTATAATTCGAACGGAGAATTACTTAACGAAGCTAGTGGAATCAAAGAAAATCCTAAGTCTAATACAGGATATCACTTTGGATTTTATAAAAAAGTGCAGGTTTTAGGTTTTTTCTTGCGTCCTGAACTCGTTTACACAGAAACCACTACCGATTATAACGGTCAAGAGTTGAATCTATCTAAAATTGATCTTCCTTTTAACCTTGGTTCTGGTTTTATTGGGCCAACCTACGTTTTTGCAGGTCCGAGTTTTCAATACATTCTCAATGGAGAATTCGATGGAGTCGATGCGCAAAGTGGACTGAAAGATATCACTCTAGGCGCAAATTTTGGAATTGGGCTTAAACTGAACAAACTAGCGCTAGATCTACGTTATGAGAGAGGTCTTAACGAGAAAGAGACACGTTTTGTAGCCCAAAATGTAACAGATGGTGTGAATATTGATTTGAGACCTAGCCAGTTGATTCTAAGTCTATTTATCGAATTATAAACTAATCGTCACAGTCATCTCCGTCGCCATCATTGTCGGCATCGTAATAACTCGATGAATCGTGAGGGTCTAATCCAAGGCTAATTTCACATTTTGTAGGTGTGCCATCACCATCGTCATCAGCGTCTAGAAAGTCATTAGCTACTGGGAGTCTGTTCTCATTTTCGTAATCCTCATCAGTATTATCGTCATAGAGATAGCCGTTACCATTACGATCTTCAAGAATAGATAAGATTCCATCCCCATCATGATCGGTGGCTAAAGCTTCGATTAGTGTAATCTCGAAGAATATCGGTCCATACTGAGGTATATCAGCAGTAATCGTATTGTACGATGCCATAGCTGATGGAAAGAAAATAAAACCGTGACCAGGATTAATCGCCGTAAAGGTTCCGTCCAAATTCTCCGTTACACCCTCAGAAGCCTTAAAAAAGGGAACCCCTTCGGCAAATCCCCTAAATCCTTGAAAGGGCGCCTGAATGGTGGCCAAATCAAACCAAGAGCCTCCTTGTTTCACCTCGTCGAAAATACTGAGGTCTAAGTTTCGTCCTGTGTACTGAACATATACTGAATCAGCAACACTCGGCTGATTACCTACTCCTGGATTTACCACAAAATAATAGAGATTATGAGGAACCCCATTTTCGATTTCGTCGGCAGTATAATCGGCCTCATCTAAATCAAATTCTGAAGGACGTATATTGATGGAGGTCGTACCTAAACGGCTATCATTCCATAAAGAGATATCTCCCTCTGCTACTTCTGAAATTGAACCTTCTCTGTACGTGTGTCCCTTCAAGAAATTGATCAAAGCCTCATCATTCACCGCTCTAATAGAATCGAGCTGTGCTGGAGGAACAGAGACCACTCCAGATAAAGGATTATCCTTCTTACAGGATACTAAAAATGTAATAACAGATATTAAGAGTAGTTTACGAAGCATCGAACCTTGAATAATTAAGGCGGCAAGATACAATTTTCCCCTATTTTTGTTAGAGAGACTTAACACCTTTTAACACAGTGCGAATTGATAAATATTTATGGGCTACTCGCTACTTCAAGACTCGTTCTATGGGGAGTAATGCCTGTAAGAATGGTAAGATTCACATAAACAATCAAGTTGTTAAACCTTCAAAGGAAGTTTATCCCGGTGATCGCATTCGTGTTAGAATCGACCAAATTAATTACGAAATAGAAGTTCTCGACCTACCTAAAAGCCGAGTTGGAGCAAAATTAGTCGATCAGTATCGAAAAGATCATACTCCAAAAGAGGCCTTTGAGCACAGAGAATTCGCAAAACTTTCTCAAGAATATTACAGACAAAAAGGAGAAGGACGTCCTACTAAAAAAGATCGTCGCTCACTTGAAGCTTATACCTCAGACCCAGAATGAAAGAACTTATCCTTGACCATCAAAAAATTGCGCATACAATTCGTCGAATCGCTTTTCAAATTCTCGAGACTTACTCCGATGAGTCTGAAATAATCATCGCAGGTATCCAAGGTTCAGGTAGGGTATTGGCAGAGAAAATTGCGATTGAACTAAAAAAAATTGATGAGTTAACTATTCAGGTGGTAAACGTTTCATTAGACAAACATCAACCTGGTAAGCAGTCTCCTGAATTAGATATCGATGCTATTCGCTTGAAAGACAAAGCCGTTGTGCTTGTTGATGACGTATTGAATTCAGGTGCTACTTTAATGCATGGATGCCTACCCTTTCTACATGCCGGTGTCAAAAAATTAAAAACCGCTGTTCTCGTTAACCGAAATCATAAAAAATTTCCGATCAAAGCCGATTTCAAAGGCCTTTCGCTATCCACATCATCCTACGAACATATAGAAGTGGTTTTTGAAGAAAATAACGACCGAGCTTACTTAAAGTAGTTCTCTTATTTCTTCAACGATCATTTCAACTGATTTTTGATCGATATTAACTACATGATGAGCCTGTAGATAGAAATTCGAGCGCTCGAATAGATGCTTACCTATAAACTCTGGCAAGTCAGCATCGTCGATCGATTGAATCAACGGTCGAGTATCTTTTTCTGATAATAATCTTTCTGTAAGAGTTTTAATCGAGGACTTCAAATAAAAAACTTTCGCATTCAGTGCCGACTTCATTAGCTGTAAATTATTTCCATAGCAAGGAGTACCCCCACCCGTCGAAAGAATCATTTGATCATTTGCAGCAAGTACACTGTTCAATACTTCATTTTCTAAACGTCTGAATTTCAACTCTCCAGAGACTTCAAAAAAATCACTGATTGTCATACCAATCTCTTTTTCAATAGTATGATCTAAATCAACCAAGGGTAAGTTTAATTCTTTAGTCAATAAATTACCAATGGTAGACTTACCTGAGCCCATATAGCCGAGAAGAATAATTTTCATAATTGCCTATTGAATTTTCAAATATAGCTCTTATATTTGCACCCGATTTGGACCTGATAGCTCAGTTGGTAGAGCATCTCCCTTTTAAGGAGAGGGTCCTGGGTTCGAGCCCCAGTCAGGTCACAAAAGTTAAGGCATACCTGTCTTAACTTTTTTTGTTTACCAAAGACTGTAGCGTTTAGTTTCAGTTTATGCTCACGTGGTGGAATTGGTAGACACGCCATCTTGAGGGGGTGGTGTCCTATGGACGTGCTGGTTCGACTCCAGTCGTGAGCACAAATACATCAACAAAAAGGCATCCAATTGGATGCCTTTTTTATTTGAAACATAGATGTTCTGTTTATTTCAATCAACCAATGTATGTATCACCTTATTGGCATTTCCATCTGCTTCAGAGGATTGAATTTGAACCACGCGGTACTCCTTACGATTTTGTATAAAAAGTTCTCCAGAGAGCGAGTAGGATCGTAGACCGGTATGTATCGTTTGACCATATACCTGATTACTAATTCTAAAAGTATCGTTTAAGGTGTCGATGTAGATCGTCTCTGGACAGATACATACAATGATCTTCTGGTGATGAATTAAATCCTCATAAAAATCATCTTGAGGTACTGTAATCAGCAAAAAAGGATTTAAACAAATGATCTTTGGTTGAACCACTAGAGCGTGCTCATGATCTCCCTTCTGATTCGGATAGGTTACCTCCCAACCAAACTGCTTCTTGCAAAGAATCTGCATTTGTGACTCATCAACCTTATGCGATAGATTAATCGGAGTCTTTGCAAAATTCCTTAGTGCTTGTTCTATGGAAGTGATCCAAATCATTCAAAATGTTCAACAAAAATTAGAAAAACAATAAAATTGTTTAAAATTTTAGAATAATTCTTGCTGTTAATCAATATAGTAGCTATCATTTTACCTATTTTTGTTTAAGATTTTAGATAGAATGATGAACAGTAGCAAAAAATCGTTTAGCATTAGAGATCTCGAAAATCTTTCAGGGATCAAGGCACATACCATTAGAATTTGGGAAAAGAGATACAATCTTTTAAGCCCTGAACGTACTGAAACCAATATCCGTACATACTCCCTCGAAAGCCTTCAGAAACTTTTAAACATCACACTACTTTACAATAGTGGCTATAAAATCTCAAAGATTTCTAAAATTAAAGAAGAAGACATTCCTCTTTTAGTTAACGAGATTATTGCTAAAAACAGTGAAAAACACCATGCGATAAATGCATTCAAGTTAGCCATGGTAAATTTCGATACGCATCAATTCTATAACACTTATAATAGCTTAGTTGCAGATCGAAGTTTCAAAGAACTTTTCAACGAGGTCTTTATTCCATTAATGACCGAACTAGGTATGCTGTGGCAGTCAAAAACGATTTCACCAGCTCACGAGCATTTTATAAGTAGCCTAATCAAACAGAAGATTTATATTCAAACAGAGAAATATCAAAAATTACCTCCGACCAAAAACGCACCCGTTTATGTGTTGTATTTACCAGAAGGCGAAGTACACGAAATAGGCTTACTTTTTTTAAATTATGAATTAGTTTCAAAAGGTCATAAAACGATTTTTCTAGGTCAGTCAAATAGTATCCACAGTTTGAAAGAGTTATTGAACTATTATGACAATTTGAACTTTGTATCTTATTTCACCATAAGCCCAGGTCCAGATGAGTTAGATAGATATTTTGAAGCTTTCTCTAACGAACTTCGCGGGAAGAACTCAAAGCTCATGATTCTTGGCTATCAAACTCAGAAGCTTCAATCGAAGCCGAATTTTGATTTCGTAGAAATTTTTGAATCTATCGCTCATTTTACCGCGCAGTTGCCTAACTAATGAAAAGAGTAATCGTAATTGGATCAGGGTTTTCGTCCTTATCTGCAGCTAGCTACCTAGCCAAAGAAGGATTTGAAGTATCGATCTTTGAAAAAAATGACACCCCCGGCGGAAGAGCCCGACAACTTAAAAGAGATGGCTTCACCTTCGACATGGGACCCTCTTGGTACTGGATGCCTGATATATTCGAGAACTTCTTTAAAGACTTCGGTAAGACAACCAGTGACTTTTACGAATTAGAACGTTTAGATCCGGGTTATCAAATTTACTTTAAAGACAAACTACTTAAGGTTTACGCGGACTTAGATAAACTCTGTGAGACCTTCGAAGAAATCGAAGTAGGAAGTGGTAAAAAGCTGGCCAAATTCATTGCTAAGGCCAAAGAAAACTATGAGATTGCGATTGGTAAAGTAGTAATGCGACCTGGTAAATCTCCTCTAGAACTAGTCACTCCAGAGACCGCCGTTCGAGTTGGTCAATTTTTAAGATCGGTGAGTGATGTTATTCAAAAAGACTTTAAAGATGAGGCTTTACGAGCTGCCTTAGAATTCCCGGTTTTGTTCTTAGGAGCTAAACCAGAGAATACGCCTTCATTCTATATTTTTATGAATTATGCCGATTACGGCTTAGGAACTTGGCATCCTAAAGGAGGAATGTACGAGATTGTCAAGGCTATGGTAGCTATTGCTGAATCCAATGGAGTGAAAATTCGTACCTCCGCAGCAGTATCTGAAATTAGGGTTTCACCTAGTGGAAAAGCAGAAGGAGTCCTTCTTGAAGATGGAAGTTTTCACGAGGCAGACTTTATAGTAAGTGGTGCTGACTACCATCACTCTGAAACATTGTTACCTCAGAGATACCGACAATATTCAGAAGAATATTGGGCGAAACGAACTTTTGCCCCTTCTTCCCTTCTATTCTATGTCGGGTTTAATAAAAAACTAGACGGCACCTTTGCGCATCACAATCTATTCTTTGATACCAATTTCAAAGCGCATGCTAGCGATATTTATGACAAACCCAGTTGGCCAAAAGATCCTTTGTTCTACGCTAATTTCCCATCAGCTTCAGACGAGTCAATGGCACCTAAGGGTAAAGAAGCAGGCTTCTTTCTGATACCGATTGCACCAGGAATTGAAGATACCCAAAAGCTTCGCGATAAATACTTTGACAAGATTATCGAAAGACTTGAAGACTTTTACGGTGAATCACTTAGGGATCACATAGAATTTACAGAAAGTTTCTGTGTAAACGACTTTGTAAGTGAGTATAACTCCTATAAAGGAAATGCCTATGGCTTAGCAAACACCTTACGTCAAACGGCATTTTTAAGACCAAAATTAGCCTCTAAGAAAGTATCTAACCTATTCTTTACTGGCCAATTAACGGTACCTGGTCCTGGAGTACCCCCGGCCCTAATTTCTGGGAAAATTGTCTCCGAACTACTTTTAAAACAGAGCGTATGAAAAACTTGTTCGACCATGTTTCTGAGCAGTGTAGTCAGTTAGTTACAAAGGCTTACAGTACTAGCTTCTCAACCGCAACAGCCCTACTGGCGCCTTCTGTTCGCTCCCATATTTTCAATATCTATGGCTTCGTTCGATTCGCAGATGAAATCGTCGATAGTTTTCATGACTACGACAAAGAACAATTGTTCAAAAACTTCGAACGTGATTTAGCAGAAGCATTAGAACATAAGATTAGTTTAAATCCAATTCTCAACTCCTTTCAAAACACCTATCACACCTTTAATATTGATTATGATTTAGTCGCTGCTTTTATGAAAAGTATGCGAATGGATCTCACTAAGAGTACTTATAGAAGTGTTGAAGAATACAAGGAATACATTTATGGATCTGCGGATGTTGTGGGGCTGATGTGCCTCACTGTTTTTGTAGATGGAGATAAAGAGAAATACACTTCTTTAAAAGAGTCAGCAATGGCATTAGGCTCTGCATTTCAAAAAGTTAATTTTCTACGAGATCTCAAGGCAGATTTTGAAAATCTGGGAAGAACCTATTTTCCTAATGCTAATCTAGAGGCTCTTGATGAAGCTTCTAAGCAAGCCATTATTGATGAGATTGAGGCTGACTTCAATCTAGGTTTTGAAGGAATACAAAAATTACCGGCAACGGTAAGATTAGGAGTTTATACCGCTTATCGCTACTATAAACGACTGCTTGATCGTCTAAAAAACACACCCCCACTTGAAATTAAAAATAGCCGCATCCGAGTACCTAACTATGAAAAGATCGGTTTAGTGGCACAATCGTATTTTGAAATAAAATTTCAACGCGTATAAATCTTATGAACACACTACTGGCAATTTTGACGTTTTTAGGAACCTTCGCTATCATGGAATTTATGGCCTGGTTTATTCATAAATACATCATGCATGGCGCTTTATGGGTACTTCATAAAGATCATCACCAGAAAGACCACGATTCTTGGTTTGAAAGAAACGATGCCTTCTTTTTGTTTTTCGCGAGCCTCAGTATGTTCTTTTTAATGTTCGCGAAAGAATACTTTTGGCTGGCAACCCCTATAGGATTAGGAATTTTAGCATACGGTATCGCCTACTTCGTTGTTCATGACATCTTCATACATCAGCGCTTTAAATGGCTCAGAAATATCGATAACGCCTATGCTCGTGGAGTTCGTCGCGCTCACAAAATCCATCACAAACATCTAGGTAAAGAGAAAGGTGAGAATTTTGGCATGCTAGTCGTTCCCAAGAAATACTTCAAATAGGTGATTGGAATCATCGGTTCTGGAATCGCAGGACTTTCTGCTGCACTTCGACTCAGAAGTCTAGGTTATGAAGTAACTGTTTTTGAAGCTCATACAGGACCAGGGGGTAAACTCGATGAAATTAGTCAAGACGGGTACCGATTCGATCTAGGTCCATCCCTATTTACCATGCCCCAATACATCGATGAACTCTTTGAGTTGTTTGATGAAAATCCGAGAGATCATTTCAATTACCTTAAAAAAGAAACCCTCTGTAATTATTTCTGGACCGATGGTACTCGATTTCAATCACCGGCTGACAAACATAAATTTATAAAGTCTTTTAGTGCTTCTTTCAAAGAGAATCCGGCGAAGGTAAAACAGTTTTTGGAAGACAATGCGCTGAAATACGAGTTAACCGCTCCTTTATTTCTACAACGATCACTTCATCGTTTAAAAACCTATATCAATGGGATTACGGTTAAAGCTATTGCGAAGATTTATCGACTCAATTTGTTCAAATCGCTTTACAGTACCCTAAAATCCTATTTCAAAAACCCTAAAAGCCTGCAGTTTTTTAGTAGGCACGCCACCTATAATGGCAGTACCCCATATCGAACCCCTGGGATCATGTCACTTATTCCACACTTAGAAATGCATTTTGGAACTTATTATCCTGAAGGTGGAATGAGAAGTATTACGGAATCACTTTATCAGTTAGCACTTCGACATGGCGTTCAATTTCGCTTTGATGAAAAAGTAACCCGAATCGATTTACACAAGGGTAAAGTAATTGGACTTTCAACGACTAAAGGTTCTTATCCTTTTGATATTGTAGTAAGCAATATGGATGTGGTACCTACTTACAGAAAACTACTTAAAGGTATTAAAGCTCCCGAAAAAACGCTCGCTCAAGAACGATCGAGTAGTGCTTTAATTTTCTATTGGGGAATCCAGAAAACCTTTAAAGAATTAGACCTTCACAATATTTTCTTTTCAGATAATTACGAGGAAGAATTTAAATGCATTTTCGAGAAAAAAACACTTTCAGACGACCCAACAGTCTATGTAAATATTAGCAGTAAACACACGCCCACCGATGCTCCTGAAGGAGGAGAAAACTGGTTTGTAATGATCAATGCCCCGGGAAACTATGGTCAAAATTGGGAAGAGCTGATTGAACTATCGCGTGAGCGTATATTAAATAAGCTAAGTACTCTATTAGGTGGAAACATTAAAGAACTTGTCGAAACTGAGTTTGTTTGGGACCCAAGAGGTATTGAAGCCAAAACTGACTCGTTCTTAGGAGCGCTATACGGCGCCGCAAGTAACGATCGTATGGCTGCGTTTTTAAGACATCCGAATAGAGCACCCCAAATTTCAAACCTTTACTTTTGTGGTGGATCAGTGCATCCTGGCGGGGGTATTCCGCTTTGTGTACAATCAGGAAAAATAGTAAGCGAACTAATCAATGAAGACTACCCAAAATAACCTCATCTCCCAAGTGATCGCCTTTATTTGGCTTCCTCATGTGGTAGGTATTGTTGGTATTAGTTTGGGATTTCAAGAGTGGTTCGTGCAGAAAACGGTTCTCAACCTTATCGCCTCATTCGGATTTTTTTCCCTTTATTTTCCCATTCAAAATAAACGAAGATGGATGCTCTTCAGTTTTTTCTTCTTAGGCGGGATGACGGTAGAGTGGCTAGGAGTACATCACGGATTATTCTTTGGCAACTACAGCTATGGAGCAAATCTTGGACCCAAAATTGATGGCATCCCCCTAATCATAGGTATTTTTTGGGCAGTACTTACCTTTATCACAGCTAGAATAGCCAAAGCACTATTACCTGACAAAACCAACTTTGTATTGGTTGCTGCATTCGGTGCTATCCTCATGGTCGCATTAGATCTTTTACTTGAGCTTCTAGCTCCCCATTTTGATTACTGGACCTTTACACCGATACACCCCCCATTAGAAAACTATATCAGCTGGTGGGCGTTTGGGTTCCTATTCCAACTTCTCTTATTAGGAATCGAAAAGGATGATTTTGCCAGTGATCAAGATTCGCTTCGAGTCTCTACACACATCTATCTCGCTCAAGTTGTATTTTTCGGAGCTCTTGCTTTATTCAGATAATTGAAACCCTCTATACGAACCAAGAATCTCGTAAGGTTGAAAACGACTAAATAATTCCTCGCTATACCAGTCTAACTTTTTAGTCATTGAAATTGCCGTTTGATGTTCCTTTTTTCGATAAGCAAAGGCCATCATTTCCTCTTGTGAATTCCAAATAGAGAACGTAGCCATGTTTCGAAAAGGGACTTCACCAATTCCTTTAGTAAAGCGTAGACCCGAACTTTGAAAAACTCTTTGACTAACTGCTGGCACAGCATTCCAAAATTTGAATTGATAACGAGTTTTTATAGTCGCACGAGTGATTACTGCGATCATTTTTTGCTGTTCATCGAGTTCAGATGAAGTGCGAAAAGGATTTACTCCTCCCCATTCACCCTTAGCCTCGATACTGCGCATAGATACTCGAAGTAATTCAGCACATTTTCGAACATAAGAAGAATACAGAATAGAGCTACTGAAGAAGTAAGAGGCGGTCTCTTTGTTTTCCCAAATTTGGACCAAAGCGTAGGTAGACCAATCTGGCCTAGGTGAAAACCCTTGTTTACCTGTGCCCATCAAAAAAAAACGCTCCTGACCCTTTACCTTGCGTAAGGGGCCACGAGCGAATTGCATCATGAAAAAAGCCCAGATTTTGGTTGACCATCGATCAAATCGAAAAAAAGTGATCGTAGTTACCTGCTGAGACATAAGATGGTTTAAGCGTTCTCCTTTTTGATCACGTTAAGGGCAGAGCCTTCTACAAACCATCCGATTTGAGAATCGTTATAGCTGTGATTTACCTTGATTGTATCTGAGCTACCATCTTTATGGTTAATCACCAAAGTAAGTTGTTTACCAGGTGCAAACCCATCAATATCAACAAAATCAAAACGGTCGTCTTCTTGAATTAAATCGTAATCAGCCTCGTTATCAAAGGTAAGCGCTAGCATACCCTGCTTCTTAAGGTTGGTCTCGTGAATACGAGCAAAAGACTTTACAAGTACCGCAGCTACTCCAAGGTGACGAGGCTGCATTGCAGCGTGCTCTCTCGAAGAACCTTCACCATAGTTGTGATCCCCAACTACGATTGAATAGATACCATTTGCCTTATAATCACGCTGGGTATCAGGAACCGCACCGTATTCTCCTGTAAGTTGATTCTTAACCAGATTCGTTTGCTGATTGAATGCATTCACCGCACCGATGAGTGTGTTATTTGCAATATTATCTAAATGCCCTCTAAAACGTAACCATGGTCCGGCCATAGAAATATGGTCAGTAGTACATTTCCCGTAGGCTTTAATCAGCAATGGAATATTCTTTAACCCATCTCGGTTAATCGGAATAAATGGATCTAACAACTGTAGTCGTTGTGACTCTGGAGACACTTTTACAGATACTCTACTACCATCCTCTAAAGGTGAGATATAACCTGCATCTTCAACTGCAAAACCTTCTGGAGGTAGTTCGTATCCTCTTGGCTCATCTAATTTAACTTCAACCCCTTCATCGTTGATCAGGGTATCGGTCATTGGATTGAAATCTAGACGTCCTGCGATAGCAATCGCCGTAACTAGCTCTGGTGAACCTACAAATGCTAAAGTATTTGGATTACCATCAGCACGCTTAGCAAAGTTTCGGTTAAATGAATGTACAATGGTGTTTTTAGGTGCATCTGCTGCATTATCACCATAGCGATCCCACATACCAATACATGGTCCACAAGCATTGGCAAAAACAGTAGCACCGATGGCGTTGAACGTATCGATAAATCCGTCGCGATCAATCGTATAACGAACCTGTTCTGATCCTGGAGTAATCTTAAAATTAGCCTTGGTAGTTAGTTTCTTATCAGCAACCTGTTTTGCAAGTGAGGCCGCTCTAGAAATATCTTCATAAGAAGAGTTTGTACAAGAACCGATTAAACCTACCTCCACCTGAAGGGGCCAGTCGTTCTCCCTGGCAACTTCAGACATCTTTGAAATTGGCGTAGCCAAGTCTGGAGTAAATGGACCATTAAGATGTGGCTCGAGAGTTGAAAGATCAATTTCGATAACTTGATCAAAATACTGCTCAGGATTCGCATATACCTCAGGGTCAGCCGTAAGGTGCTCTTTAACTTCAAAAGCGGCATCAGCAACGTCTTCACGATTAGTAGCTCGCAAATAGCGATCCATAGACTCATCGTATCCGAAAGTAGAAGTAGTAGCACCTACTTCAGCTCCCATATTACAGATGGTTCCTTTACCAGTACAAGACATACTGGTTGCACCTTCACCGAAGTACTCAATGATTGCACCAGTACCTCCTTTAACGGTTAAGATGTCAGCTACCTTAAGAATGACATCCTTAGGCGCCGTCCATCCTGAAAGTTTACCTGTCAGTTTAATACCGATAAGTTTAGGGAATTTCAATTCCCATGCCATACCTGACATAACATCAACAGCATCAGCACCACCAACACCGACTGCAATCATTCCTAATCCACCAGCATTTACTGTGTGTGAATCAGTACCAATCATCATACCACCAGGGAAAGCATAGTTCTCAAGAACTACTTGATGAATAATCCCTGCACCTGGTTTCCAAAATCCGATACCATATTTATTTGAAACAGAACCTAAGAAATCGAACACTTCGTTTGAAGTTTCGTTCGCTCTCTTTAAATCCTCACTCGCTCCTTGTTTTGCCTGGATCAGGTGATCACAATGAACCGTGGTAGGAACAGCAACTTTAGACTTACCTGCATGCATGAATTGAAGCAGTGCCATTTGTGCGGTAGCATCTTGACAAGCAACACGATCTGGAGTAAAATCTACGTAGTCTACTCCGCGCTTAAAAACAGTCGAAGGAGTACCATCCCATAGGTGACTGTAAAGAATCTTTTCAGAAAGTGTTAATGGTCTACCCGTTAGGTTACGAGCAGCTTCAACACGAGCCCCCATGCGCCCGTAAACTTTCTTGATCATTTCAATATCGAATGCCATATGCAGTATGTTTAATTATCTATTTTTTAGCGTGCGTGAAAATACAAATATTCACTTATTTCTTCAGCCAATTGCTAGTAAAATCACAGCCTTTTCGGGAGTCGTTAATTTGAACGTAGGTTTGTTCAATTTTCTCTGAAATCCACTTTTCGATAAGCTTGCGTTCTTTGTCGGCAAGAGCTAATTCTTTAATCTTAGTGTAATCACGCGCGAAGTCGGCCATATGTTCATCATAACGATTAGCAATCTTCATGATTTTAAACTTTGGAGCTCCCCCTCTTGGATCGTCTTCGCGAATAGGTTTTGAAATTTCATTATCTCTTAATCGAGCGACCTGATTATACAAAGTAGGGTCCATGTTGGTCAGCTCGAATCGAGCACTGTAGTCTTGAGGATTTCGAAGGATACCTCCATCGTATTTGGTTTCTGTCTCGTCTGAAAATTGCAGAGCCGCATCTTCAAAACTCAATCGATCAGCGATAATTTCATTTCGAATACTATCAAGCTGAGTTTGTGCCGCAGTGATTTGCTCGTTAGAGATCTCAGGTATAATTAGGATGTGTCTCAAATCAACCTCCTGGCCTCTGATCTTCTCCACTAAAATAATGTGGTAACCAAAATCAGTTTCAAAAGGCTCAGAAATCTCTCCCTCACGAAGTGAAAAAGCTACATCCTTGAACTCCTTAACAAAAGGAGTTTCCCGTGTCATGCTGTAGGCACCTCCGCTTGACTTCGAACCTGGATCTTGAGAATATAAGATTGCCTTAACACTGAAACTAGAACCATTTTCAATAACGTCTTGACGAATTTGTTCTAAACGTTGAATAACACGACGCTTTTCCTCTTCAGAAGGCTTAGGTTGTTTCACAATTTGAGCAATCTCTAATTCTGCACCAAATACCGGACGCTTAGTGATCGGAATCTCATAGAAAAATTGTCGAACCTCCTCAGGAGTAACCTCTACATCACCAACAATCTCCATTTTCATCTTCTCTGCAAGCATTCTAAGCTTGTTGATATCGTAGAGCTCATCTTTAAAAGATTGTAAGTCGGGTTGGTTGTAAAACTCCAAAACCTTCTCAACCGATCCAATCTGGCTTGCGAGTTGTTGAATCTGACGATCACTAGTTGCATTTACCTCTGTATCTGAAACCAATAAACTATCTTGAACAGCTTGGTGAGCATACAGGCGGTCTTCCATGAGTTTACCTAATAATTGGCAATCACTAATTTCGCCAGCAGCTGCTCCTTGATTTTCGATATCTACTTTGAGCTTTTCGATATCAGAGTCTAATATCACATAGTCACCAACTACAGCAGTAACCCCGTCAATCTTAACTCTTCGAGTGGATTGGGCATAGGTCGTGGTTGAAAAGGCAAGTAGTGCTAAGAGAAAAAATTTAGCGGAATATTTCAAAGTCTCCTTTACGTAGGGCATCTTTAAGTAATTGTTTTTGAATGTTATCAATTCGGTCAAATTGGTTTCTGTTGTCTAAAATTTGCTGAAGTTCTGACTCAGCAAAAGTAAAAGGGGCAATATCGCCTTTTTTTCTCGTATCTAGTACCTGTCCGTAGTAATATCCGATACTATCTTGAAGGCTAAAAAACTGATAAGGCTTTAAATAGCTCTTGGCATTTTGATAAGTAAGCGGTCGGATACGCTCAATAATGGACGAACTGCGCACCCAAAGGGAATCTTTAAGATAAACCTCTGTTAAATAATTATGACTACTTAGAGAATCTATAAATACCCGATCTTCCTCATTATACCTTTTAAATCGCTCTTCAATTTCATCAGGCTTGGTGTACGAAGAACTGAGTGCTATAAAGCGCAGTTTAATTAAATCTTCATCTAATAAAAGACTTGACTTTTCCTTCTCATAAAGCTCGCGAAGCGCTTCTTCTTCAATCAAAGTGTCTTTACCAATAGAAGCTACAGTATTGTAATAAGCTTGCGTATACAATTCGATGCGATAATTTTCAACCATTCGATCGAGCTCCCATTGATCCGATTCAGAGAGGTAATTCAGCGCATTTTCTAAGGAGAGCCTCTTAGCCGCCCACGATTCAATAAAATCGTACTCTGCAGATACGATCGATATAGAGTCAGCTAGATAAGAAAAATCAGGTAGGTCAGATTCGTAAAGCACATAGCGCCCTACTCGGGCAACAGCCTCAGCGTTAGGCTCCTCCGAAACGATTAGGTCACAACTACCTAAAAAGAGTAGCAGAAAGGAAGCAATAGTCAGCCTGAGCCTTGTACAAATCATAAGTTCAAAATTAAGCATAATCGTTGGTATCTTTAACCCTATGAAATCAAAACCAATTCAGCTTCTTTGGGACTTCAGAGGCCCTGCTTCAGAGCCTACTGCCACACACTTTCTAGAGCACTTACTCCAATACCTTAAACAACCGAATAATCAAGATATTATTCATACTGAGTCTGGCACTAAAGTGACCAATGAATCCTTGTGTTCAGTATACCTGAACACGTCGACTGAAAGTCTAGAAAAATTAAAATCAGATTTAAAACCGCACAGAGGAGTTTATCTGGACGAGTCTACCGGTTCAGCATAGAGGTCAAAGTCTGCTGCCTCTACAATTTTAAGGTCTACAAAATCACCTACGCGTAAGTAATGCTTCTTGGCATCTACCAACACCTCATTATCTACTTCAGGGGAGTCAAATTCGGTTCGAGCGACAAAAAAGCCATCTTCTATTCGATCAACCAAACATCTATAGACTCCACCGACGCACCTTTGATTAAGTTCCCAAGAAATCTGTCCTTGAATTTCCATGATTTCTGCAGCCCGTTGCTCTTTGATTTCTTCAGGAACATCATCCTCTAACTGATAGGCATGAGTATTTTCTTCATGGGAATAAGTAAAGCATCCGAGACGCTCAAATCGCGTTTCTTTGACCCAATTTTTCAATACCTCAAAATCTTCTTCGGTCTCACCTGGATACCCCACAATAAGTGTAGTTCGAATCGCCATGCCCGGCACAGAGGCTCTAAATTTTCGCAGCAACTCGTCAGTTTTAGCTTTGGTTGTACCTCGGCGCATACTTTTAAGTACTGGGTCGGCTATATGTTGAAGAGGAATATCGATATAATTGCAAACTTTCGGCTCATTAGCGATAACCTCAAGAACGTCTTCAGGAAATCCTGTTGGGAAAGCATAGTGCAAACGAATCCATTCAATGCCATCCACCTTGACCAGCGCTTTCAAAAGTCTTGCAAGGGCTCTCTCTTTATATAAATCAAGACCGTAAAAGGTCAAATCCTGAGCGATAAGAATCAATTCTTTAACTCCCTTTGCGGCCAATGCTTCGGCCTCGGTTACTAAATCTTCAATCGGCGTTGATCGGTGTGAGCCGCGCATCAAAGGGATAGCGCAGAAAGAACAAGGACGATCACAACCTTCAGAAATCTTCAAATAAGCGAAGTGTTTAGGAGTACTATTAAGGCGCTCTCCTACTAATTCGTGTTTATAGTCAGCACCCAAGGTCTTTAAGAGTTCTGGGAGATTTCGAGTACCGAAATACCGATCGACATCTGGGATTTCTTTCTCCAAATCTTCTTTATAACGCTCACTTAAACAACCGGTCACATAGACCTTTTCAATCGCTCCTTGATTTTTTTGATCAACGAAATGAAGAATAGTATCAATACTTTCCTGTTTAGCATTAGCAATAAAGCCGCAGGTATTGATGACCACAACCTCACCTTGTCCTTCGTGCACTACCTCTTTACCATTAGCTTTTAGCTGACCGCTAAGCACCTCAGAATCATAAATATTCTTACTACACCCAAGGGTAACCACGTTAATTTTCTTCGGACGGATAGATTTTGTTCTCATTATTAAACTTCAAAAAAAGTATCGACAAATCGTTCAGCGTCAAAGGGTTGAAGATCTTCAATTCCTTCTCCGACTCCAATAAATCGAACCGGTATATTAAATTGGTCAGAAATACCTAGAACTACCCCCCCTTTTGCACTGCCATCTAGCTTGGTGACCGCAAGAGAGGTAACCTCTGTTGCAGCACTGAACTGCTTTGCCTGCTCAAAAGCATTCTGACCTGTAGAACCATCAAGCACTAGTAAGACCTCGTGAGGAGCAGCTTCTACAACCTTAGACATGACTCGTTTAATCTTAGACAATTCATTCATCAGATTAATCTTATTATGTAGGCGACCTGCTGTATCTACGAGTAATACATCGATATCAGATGAAACCGCTTTACTAACAGCCTCATAGGCTACTGCAGCAGGATCTGCATTGACAGCAAGCTTAACTAGTGGCACATTTGCACGTTCTGACCAAACCTCAAGCTGGTCAACAGCAGCTGCTCTAAAGGTGTCAGCGGCTGCAAGCATTACTTTTTTGCCCTCATCAGACCATTTCTTCGCTAACTTTCCGATAGTAGTTGTTTTTCCTACTCCATTAACCCCTACTACCATAATGACATTGAGCTGAGCAGTCGTAGAAGAACCAAACTCGCTAATTTCACTCGATTTGAAAAGCGACTTAATTTCATCCTTCAAAAGAAAATTCAACTGATCAGTACCCAAATAAGGATCTTTCTGAACGCGGGCCTCTAATCGATCAATAATTTTTAATGTGGTATCCACTCCTACATCAGAGGCGATTAATACCTCTTCGAGATTATCTAAAACCTCTGCATCAATTGTTTTTTTACCAGCGACTGCGGTAGCTACCTTCGAGAAAAACCCTTGTTTGGACTTTTCTAAACCCTTATCAAGTGCTTCCTTATTGCCGCTTCCGCTAAACCATTTATCGAATAATCCCATGAGATAAAATTACGAACTGAATAAGTACAAAAAAAGCCGCTTGAAGCGGCTTTAATTCAAATGCTAACGTTCAATTACTTAGCGTTTAACCAGTCATTTACAAGCTCAGGAGCCATAACTGATTCAACAAAAGTATAAGCGCCAGTTTTGGGTGAGCGAACCATTTTAATCGCTTTGGTAAGACGCTTTGAACTAGTCTGTAATGATGCTACTGTTTTCTTTGCCATTACTTAATCTCTTTATGAACCGTCATCTTTTTAAGAATCGGGTTGAATTTTTTAATTTCTATACGATCAGGAGTGTTCTTCTTGTTCTTAGTTGTAATATAACGAGAAGTACCAGGCATACCTGATGTCTTATGCTCTGTACACTCTAAAATTACTTGAACTCTATTACCTTTCTTTGCCATGGCTACTTAATTATTTAATGAAACCTTTAGCCTTTGATTCCTTCAGAACCTCAGTGATTCCTTTTTTATCGATAATCTTAACCCCTTTCGATGAAACGTTAAGCGTCACCCAACGGTCTTCACCAGGAACATAGAATCGTTTCTTGCTGATGTTAACATCAAAACGACGCTTCGTTTTATTAATCGAGAACGATACATTGTTACCGAACATCACTTTCTTTCCAGTAACTTCACAAATTTTCGCCATCGTTATTGTTCTTTAAATCCTATTTTAAGAGTGTGCAAATGTAGGAGTTAAAATAGAAATGCACAAGCAGTACATTATAAATTTAGCAATTCATTGTAAATAAGCTCTAAAGCCTTACTCACACTGCGTCCGATCACGCGTTCTCTATGGGTTCCCATCGAAAAAAGATGCGCCTCAGTTTTATCTGCAGTTGAGATAGCCAAGTAGATTTGACCCACCTCAGCTTCAGAGTCCCCTTTAGTAGGCCCAGCATTACCCGTACTAGCAATCGCTAGCTCCGCTCCTGATTTTAATCTCGCACCTTCAGCCATGGCACACGCTACCTCAGCACTAACTACTGAATGGGCTTCGATTAACTCCGTTGAGACACCAAGCACCGAAGATTTCATAGCAGTGGCATATGTCACATAACCGCCCAAGAAATAGGTAGATGATCCAGAAATCGAACTGAGGGTAGATGCAATTAGACCTGAAGTAAAACTTTCTGCAGTTACTACGTGAACTCCTTTTTGTTTGGCTAGTTGTAGAATTCTCGATTCTAGCCCCCCTTCTGACTCTTCGCCCTGATAACAATCAGAAAGTCGATCCCTTAACTGCTGTGCAATAGCAATTACCTTTTGCTCAGCCTCAAGATGCTCTTGAGCTGAAACCTTGGCAGTAATTCTAAGACGTACCCTTCCAAAATTGGGTAAATAGGCCAAAGAAAAACCTTGAGGTAAGGAATCTTCTATGTCTTCAATTCGCTCTGCGAGCCTACTCTCACCTACCCCATAAGTAATGAGTGTCCTTTGAAGAATCGTCGTACGTCCCGGCAGTTCAAGAAGCTTCTTCTTTAACTTATTTTCAAAAAGACTTTTCATTTCAAAAGGTACCCCCGGCATGAAGGCACTCATTACTCCTTGATGCTCAAATAACATACCTGGAGCCGTCCCGTGATCATTAAACAGAACGGTGCAAGACTGAGGCAACTTTGCTTGATCGCGATTATGGGCATTCATTGGTGCCTTAATGTAGTTGGCGAAAAGATACTCTAGGTGACTATAAACCTCCTTATTAAAGACTAATTCAGTATGGTAAAACTGACAGAGTGCAGCTTTCGTTACATCATCTCTAGTGGGCCCTAGGCCTCCGGTAACCAATACCACATTTACGCGACTATGAGCTAGCTGCAATGCCGAAGTAATATCTTCAACGGTATCACAACAAGTGCTAATATGCTTTACCGTTATGCCTAATTCGGTAAGTGATTTAGCGAGAAAAGAAGCATTGGTATTAACGACTTGCCCGATAAGAAGCTCGTCTCCAATACTGATTATTTCTGCAGTCAAGGTTTTCATTATTTCACTCCTATCTTGAAGAACGATTCACTTTCAATAAAACCCTCTAACACGTCTCCTGCTTCTACTTTACCAACACCAGATGGGGTGCCAGAAAATAAAATATCTCCTTTTTTAAGGGTGAAAAACTGAGAAACATAGGAGATTAATTCGTCGATTTTCCAGAGCATTAGTTCTGAACTAGCCGATTGAACTACTTCATTATTTTTCTTCAAAGTAAAACTTAACTGATCGAGGTCTTTATAATTTGATTTTGAAACCCATTTGCCGATAACTGCTGATCCGTCAAAAGACTTAGCCTTCTCCCATGGCAACCCTTTAGACTTCAATTCATCTTGTACATCTCGAGCAGTAAAATCAATTCCAAGACTTACCTCATCGTAATATTTGTGAGCAAATTCTTTAGCGATATGCTTCCCTACTTTAGTAATCTTAACAAGAAGTTCTACCTCATGGTGAACATTGTTGCTGAATGGTGGTAGGTAAAAGTCTTGTTCCTTCGGCAATACAGCAGAATCTGCTTTAATGAACACTACAGGGTCTTTTGGCCTCTCATTTTCTAATTCCTCAATGTGAGCCGTGTAATTTCTACCGATACAAATAAGTTTCATAGCTAGGATTTAAAATAGGTTCCTAATTTGATTTGAGTGAGCACCTTTTTGGTATAGAGCGGAAAGTCAGCTCCTAAAATCCATCCGAAGTAACCCGGTTCTTTTTCAAGAACTTCTAATACAGGAACTCCTTTATGCTTGCCGAAATTGAAAACAGGGACGCCATTCTCATTTTTCGTAAGCATACCCGCAAAATCTACTCGATCTTGTCTCGAGGTAAATTCAGATAATGACTTTACATCTTTAGGCAGATCATCATATCTGTTTAATTGCGCTTCGAGAACTTCATAAGTTGCTAAGGTGTCTGCTTCAGCACTATGTGCGTCCTCAAGATCTTTATTACAGTAGAATTTGTAAGCTGCAGTGAGGGTACGTTTTTCCATTTTGTGAAAGATAGTCTGTACATCTACAGAGACCATTTTCTTTAGATCAACATCTACACCAACTCTCAAGAGTTCTTCGATGAGCATGGGTATATCAAATCGGTCTGAATTGAACCCTGCTAAATCCGCATCCTTAAACCAATCATATATTTCGTGGGCCAATTGCTTAAAAGTAGGCTCATTAGCCACTTTATCATCAGATATTCCATGAACACCTGTAGCTTCGGCGGGAATCGGCATCTCAGGATTCACTAACCAACTTTGCTGCTTTCTAGTACCATTAGGGAACAATTTCAGTATTGAAATTTCTACAATTCGGTCTTTAACAATGTTAATACCTGTCGTCTCGAGATCGAAGAAGCAGATCGGTTTAGAGAGTTCTAAGGCCATGAAACTAGCTTTTGATGTTATACTTTTCGCTCCATCGACCAATTTTCGAGGAGATCAGCTACATGCTTGATGAATAGCCCTCCTAGTGCTCCATTCACCACGCGGTGATCATAGGAGTGAGACAAGAACATTTTATGGCGTATAGCAATGAACTCACCTTGATCAGTATCAACCACAGCAGGAACTTTTCTAATTGCGCCGATAGCTAATATAGCTACCTGCGGTTGAGGAATAATCGGAGTTCCCATAACACTACCAAAAGAACCGATATTCGTAATCGTATAAGTGCCTTGCATCACTTCGTCAGGCTTAAGGGCACTCTTTCGAGCTCTAGCCGCTAGATCATTCACCTTCTTAGCTAAGCCAACTAAATTCAAGGTGTCTGCATCTTTAATAACCGGAACAATCAGGTTACCGTCTTCTAGGGCGGTTGCCATTCCCAGATTTACTGAAGCTTTCTTAATAATTTTCTCCCCGTCAAACTGAATATTCAACATCGGGAAAGCTTTCAAAGCCTTGGCTACTACTTCAAAGAAGATAGGAGTAAAAGTTAGCTTTTCACCATGAGTTCGCTCAAATTGATCTTTTATTGCTGCTCTCCATTCAACGACCTTAGTCATATCCACTTCGATAAAACTTTGAACATGGGCAGAGGTCTGCAAACTACCAATCATATGATCTGCAGTGAGCTTTGCCATTCGGTTCAGTTCTATGATCTCATCTCCAGAGGCAGGAACAGCAGTAGGAATTGATGCTGGTTTTACAGGTGCGCTAGGCGCAATTGGTTTGGATTCATTTACGGATGTAGTTATCTCAGAAGGAGCAGCCGAAACAGATGGTGAACCACCGCGTTTTTCGAGATAGGCTATCATGTCATATTTTGTAACTCTACCGTCAAGTCCCGTACCTTGAATTTGACTTAATTCTTCATCAGAAACCCCCTCTTCCTTCGCCATATTTCTAACGAGTGGAGATAATAAGCCCGATGTAGTAATGGGTTTTGAAAAATGATTGGCTATAGGAGATTCAACGGCTTCGATAACTGCAGGAGTTGGATCTTCGCTAACAGGCTCTTCTGATTCTTTTACGGGTTCAGTCTCTGACGGATGTTGAACGGGAGTAGATTCCGTTTCAACGGATGAATTTGATCCTCCTTCAGTCTCTATGATAGCAATCACAGCTCCTACTTCAGCCACCTCATCAATAGCGAATCGCTGCTCAATTAAAACACCGGCATATTCACTAACTACTTCAGAGTCAACTTTATCGGTAGCTACCTCAACAATAACCTCGTCTTCTTCTACACGGTCACCGACCGATTTGATCCAATTGGTTATCGTAGCCTCAGCTACGCTTTCGCCCATTTCAGGAAGTCGAATCTCAATTTTCGCCATGGCTACAAAGTTAGCAATTATCCTTTATCGTAGTCGAGCGGAATACGATTAGAAATGCTTCTGCCAAGGGTTATTTCATCTGCGTATTGAAGTTCATCACCAACTGCTATACCTCTAGCGATGGTTGAAAACTTAAGACTAAGACCAGCTAATTGCTTGTAAATGTAAAAGTTAGTCGTATCCCCTTCCATAGTAGAACTCAGTGCAAAAATAAGCTCAGTAATCCCCTCTGTCTTCACTCGTGAAACCAGAGAATCAATAGTAAGGTCTGAAGGTCCAATCCCATCCATTGGAGAAATCTTACCTCCAAGAACGTGATATCTCCCTCTGAATTCAGAAGTACCCTCAATGGCAAGCACATCTCTGATGTCCTCAACTACGCACAAGATCCCGATATCTCTTCTAGGATCCTCACATATTTGACAAATTTCGGTGTCCGATAGTGTATGGCAATGTTTACAATTTTTAGAGTTTTCTCGTAAGGAGAGCAAAGCTCTAGAAAGGTCTTCAGTCTGTGTCTGAGGTCTATTTAATAGATGTAATGCTAAACGCAGTGCAGAACGTTTTCCAATCCCAGGGAGCAATGAAATTTCATTCACCGCATTTTCTAATAACTTTGAGCCATATTCCATTTTTCAAAAATACTAGAAGCGACTCATGAATCCCACTCAAATTTTTA
>Ga0255754_10000394_pt1 | contig 33965 bp, 26 predicted proteins | sample 101ome_22_FD_179954 | JGI IMG/M metagenome (GOLD analysis project Ga0255754, IMG submission 179954) | Coastal salt marsh microbial communities from the Groves Creek Marsh, Skidaway Island, Georgia - 101412BT metaG (version 2) | ecosystem: Environmental > Aquatic > Marine > Intertidal zone >... | reverse complement strand
CAGTGCAGGGAGGGCTTGGCGGCCTTACGGGGCAGGGGGGGGTTTCCGAGGGGGTCATCACGCTGTCGTGCAGCCATGTCTTCCACGACCAGTGCATTCGAGGATGGACGATGGTGGGCAAACGCGACGAGTGCCCGACCTGCCTCGAGAAGGTCGAGATGTCGCACCTGATCGCAGACCGTCCCTGGGAGAAGGTTAACCAGGTGTGGGGTCAGCTCCTCGACATGTTCCGGTACATGGTCGTTTGGTTCCCTGTACTCCTCATGGCGACCCACCTGCTCTTTTACGAGGTGGGACTCCTGCCCCCGAATCCGCACGAACGGAGGTGAGGTTGGGGTGGGAGACAGTACACCACCTTCATTCCCCAACACCAAGCCCCCCAACCCCCCCCCCGCGAGCCCTGCCAGCAGCGCATCCCGCTCCCCCTTCCGCTCGCTGAGGAAAGAGGCAATGCGCTGCGCCAAGCGCTGGCTCTCCCCCTGCAGCTCGCCGTAAAAGCGCATGCCCGCCTCGAGGTCGCGGAACCCCCCCAGGGCAGCGGCGGCCTCGGCAGCGGCGGCCTCGAGGGCCTCGGCCCGCTGTACCTGCCAGGCATCATGGGCAAAGGCCGCCTTGTAGGCCACGGAGGCGTTGCGCAGGGCCTCGGAGCTGGCGGCCGTGGCGTTGATAACGCCTTCGGTCTCGGCAACAACTGGATCGAATCGCTCGAGCTCGGCATCGATGAGGCCCTGAGCTTCACGGCCCGTCGTCCGGGCGGCTACGAGCTTGGTGGGGAAGGACGACAACACCACCTCCCGTTGCGCCCTAAGACCCTCTTCCAGCGCCACACGCCGGGTCGCGAGGCGTTCGGCGGCGATAAGGGCGTCTCGTAAGGCCTCAGCCGCAGCAGCGGCAGGGAGGGCACCCAAGACCTGCTCTTTCGGCTCCAGGAGGCGCGGCAAAGCCCGTGCCACAGCGTCGGCTGTGGGAGGGGCAGCGGCCAGGGGCCCATGCAGCACGACGTCCACCGCGGCGGCGATCTCTGCGTCGGTTGCCGCCGCCGTGGCCAGGTGACTGGGGAGGAGCGGGTGTGAGAGGACGGGGAGGGAGTTGACGCACGGACAAGGACGAGGATAGGGACGGGGACCGGGATGGTGCCGGTTGCACAGTTGGTCGGGATCTGCAGCGGCCCGGACCCGCAAGAGACCCACGCTCGCCCACTAAGCCGGGAGACGTCCTCCCGGAGCGGCGCGGCTAGCTCTGCGCTGGGCGCGCGCCGCCATTGCACCCCGAGGCGGGTACGGAGCTCGTCATCATCTCGCTGCTCAGCGTCGAGGACAGACGAGAGCTTGTCGAGCTCGCGGCGCGCCAAGTCGCTCATGCTCGCGATCTGACCCGTCGCCGACCGCAGAGCGATGGCTCCCCCAAGGGCGTCGAAACGCTTGAGCTCGGAGCGGAGGGAGGCAGGCAGCGCCTCGGCCCCGCGGGGCTCGAGATCGAGTAGGGCATCGGGGAGGCCGGCAAGGGCCATGGCGAGCTGGGCGCCCTCAGTGGCGTCCTCAAGGGCCCCGATGCGGTCGCGCACGAGCTCATCGACCCCTCCAGCGAAGCGGGAGATCTCGCGCGCGACGTCCTCGGGGACGACGCTGGAAAAGAGGGGCTCGACGGCATCGGCCGTCGCGAGGACGGACTCGGGCCCCGTCGGTCGCACTAGGAGGGCAGGCGCGAGTGCAGTCAGGGTTGTGTGGGCTGGCACCCGGCACATATAAACGGAGCGGTTCTCCTTCTCCGCGCGTGCGATGCGGACTTCGACGTCGCCCAGGGCGCGCGCAACGGCAGCCGGGAGATCCGCACCGGCGTCTGGGGGGAGCTGGCCAATTGCAGCACCTGCACCGGCAGGGCCGAGGAGCTCAGCAGCACGGCGAAGTCGGGCGAGCTCCGGCCCGTTGGCGTCTTGGGCCCGGTGGACCTCGGCGGCGTGGGCCTCGGCCAGGCCACGGTGCAGGTTGGCTAGCACGTCGGGGCACAGGCCCCACGACCGGTCAAGGTGGGCGGCCAGCTCGGGCGTCCATTCGCAGTGGGCCTCGGCGTACGTGTCGCCGCACGCCAGGGCGAGCCGCGCCAGCGTCGCTGGACTCTTGCCGCCGGCAACCGCGCTCTCGTAGCAGCACTCTTGCGCTTCGGCCAGAAGGGTCCGCTCCAGGAGGGCCAGGCATGCGGGGGAGAGGTCAACGGGACAGGAGGCGCCCTCGAGACGCGGGGCGACGTCAGACCGGAGATGCGCCAGGACACCCGCCGCGTCCTGAAAACACCGCGACGCTCGGCCCAGTCCGACAGCATTCGAGCGGTCGGCCTCGGCGCCCTGCGCGCTTAGGGCGGCGGCGAGGTTGAAGAGACAGGCCGCACGCTCGAGGTGGCTCGACGCGCTGCGCTGGCGGTGGCCGGGGCGGAACGCATCGCTCCACATGAACTCAGCCATGACGCCGTCCGACCGATCGTTAAGGGGAAAGCGCGTCTCGAGATCGGCCAGGGTGGTCAGCCACACCCTCAGGCCCTCGGCTTTGGCCAGCGGCGGCGCGTCAGGCTTGAGAGCGGCAGCGCGGCGGGCGACCAGACAGTCGAGGTCGTCCTCGAGGCCGGTGACGCTCGAACCGTAGTGGGATCGCACGAACTTCGCCAGCGCTGTCCGCAGCTCGCATGCCTCGGCGGCTTTCTCGGGGAGGGCGCGGCCCAGCAGGCCACGGGCCCTCGGCGTCCCCAACGACGCGCCCGATGGCGACGGCAGCGCGGTTCCGCGGGGGCGGTGGTGTCGCGGGCCTCGCGCGGTAAAGTAGGGGAGAGTGATTGCAGCAGCTGCCGCTCCGTTCGCTCGCGGGCGCGCGCGCGGATGGGCAAAGACGCTAGAATGTGTGCAGTCAACTCCTCTGCCAGCCGGCGCCAACGAGAACGCGAGCTCGCGAGGTGCCGTGCGACGATGCCTACTGCCCAACATCCAAACCAGCGAAAAACCTGCGTGACTCGACCTGAGGCGGCCCGCCCCCCTCCTCGGCCCTCAACCTGTGGGTGCCGGCTCTGTAGCGGCGTAGAGCCGCGATGACGGCCGCTGCCCCGTCTCACCTGCTGCTCGACCTGGACGACACGCTGTACCTCGACGAGCGTGTGCCCGCGCGGGTCAGAGACAACATTGACGCCTACGCGAGTGCGCAGTGATTCTCGATAGGGTCTGCCCGCACAACTGGTCGGAGAACAAATGCCACAAGGCGGGAACTCCGATGGCACGAGACCGTCCCCTCCACCCCCTGAAAAATTGCAGATGATGAAAGAGTTAAACTGCTTGGCGGCAGAGGTCCCCGAGCGGCGGACGCGTCTCTATCTTGAGCACGGCACCACCCTCGCAGGTCTCGTCGCCGAGGGACACAACATTGATTATGACCGCGAGTTCGATCGGCCGTCGTGGCCCCCAGCATCGTTACGCCCGTCCCCAGAACGTGAATGTGCCCATCCCTCCTCACTCGCTCGCAGATTGGCACCAGGAAGTCCACGCGACCATCCCGTACGATGATTGGATCGAGCCCAACCCCAATTTGGCGCGTCTTTTGAGCTTGGCGCGAGCCAAGAAGCACGTCTTCACCAATGCCGACGCTTGTCACGCGCAGTCGTGCCTCGAGCGCCTCGGCCTCCACAAAGTCATCGACGGCGTCGTCGTCAACTTTAATTCGGTCATGCACGTCGCCGAGAAAGAAGGCCTGGCGAAACCGGTACGGGGCCCCGGTTCCCCGCTCTTCCCCCTTTGCTGTAAGCCACAGAAGGATGCATTTCGGATCGCGTTGGAGCTGACGGGTGTCCAGGGCGATCCCGCGACGGTCCTTTTCGTGGACGACAGCCCGCGCAACATCGCTGGCGCTCACGCCTTCGGGATCAGGACAGTGCTCATCGGTCACCGCGAGCCGTGCCGCGGCGCTGACTTCCATTTGCCGAGTGTGGAGCACCTGCCGCATGTAATGCCCGAGCTCTTCGCCGACTCGCCCGAAGCGGCAAGCGCTCGCCTCCGGGCGGCCGGCGTAAAAGTGCCGGCCTGGACTCGCGCGCCAGGACACGCTGTGGGCGAGCCAGCGGGGTTGGTGCCCCGCGCCTCCTCCGCTGTCGACCTTGCACCTCTCGGAGAGGGGCACCCACCGCGCGACGCTGTCTGGGGGGAGGACGAAGATCGGTCGCTGGCGCAGAGATGATGATGACAACGCTTGGAAAAAATCTTCTTTACATTGCATCCGCGATGCGGTCCATGCTCGGCCCAGCCCGCTGCCCCCCCCGCCCCCCACCTCTCGAGCCCCTTTCCCCGGCGGGCAACAGAGGCCGAAAGACCCGAACGCGACCATCCAGGGACGCCACTGCGAGCTCGCTCGGGCGCGTCGGGTGCCACGACACGTCCGAAGCAGGTGCTTCTCCCGTGCGCAGTCGATCCAGGACACCTCCCGAACGGATGTCGTAGACAACGGCGTGAGGGTCCGACGACCCGCACGCGATGAACCGGAGACAAGGGCTGAACGCGACACCGGCCGGACCACGCCCTGAAGCGTGCTGCCGAAACGTACGCAAAGCCCGCAAAGATCGCACGTCCCAAAGCCGAACGCAGCCGTCCGCGGCAGAGGTCGCAAATAGATTAAGCGCCTCGCTCGGCTGCCCGTGATCGGTGCCGATGGGGGGATCATTCAGAGCGAGACGCACAACAGGCCGTTCGTGTGACTCGCGGAAGACGCGCACTGTGGCGCCCCTAGCAAGGTCGACGACCTCGACCGTGCGGGCGCTCGTCGCCACTAGGGCGAGATGTGAAAGGTAGGAGTTGGCAGCGACGACGTCCGTCGCCGCCTGGGCCTCGAGCGCGTGGTCGAGCAGCAGGCGGGCCGAGTTGGTCGCCTGCGCCGCAGCGATGTCACTGTCGGCGGTGAGTTTATCGAGCGAAAGGGACCATAGACACAGGCGTGAGCCCGCTGCCGATAAGATGAGCCGATCGCGCTGGAAAAACTGCGCTGCCGCCCATTCGGGCGTTGATCTGCCAACCGCCGCAGTCCCACGTCGCGGGGAAGGCCTCGCGATGCAGACGAGAGGGGCGGCATCACCCGCGTTCCACAGCGCGCATTCGCGGCCAGCCGCCGTCAGCACGCGGCGGCCGCAGAGCGACCATGACACAGACGCAACGATGGCGTCGTGGCGAAAGGCGACTTCCCGCCGTCGGCCCTGCTCGCCATCGGCAAGCAGAGGTGTACGCACGTTCCGGCCCGACGCCACGGCGATTCGCCTGCCTGTCGGGGACCACGAGACTCGCTGCGCAGGCTCTCCGGCCGCGCCTCCCGAGGCGTCGTAGTCGATCCAGAGCGTCGACGGTGGAGAAGATGTGCGGTCAAAGGGCTGGGCAGAGAGGCCAGGACCGGAGGCGGGACCGACTGCCGAGGAGCGCCGCGTCGGCACCTGGCGAGGGGGTGGGGGACGTCGTCCCATCGTGATCTTTGGCTGCACGACGCCATAGCCGCTGGAAGACACATTGCGCCTGAAAGTGACGGGAGCGTCGACGCCCCCTTGGCCTCTTGCCCCCCGCCCCGGCACTTGAGCTGTCCGGCGCCGTGGGGCCAGGGCTGAGTTGGGCGGTGGCGCTGTATCCGGCACCATTGAGGGACCTGAAGCGGAGTCGTGGTCATCCACTGTAGTCAGCGGATTGACGGTAGCGACCGTCACCTCGGAAGCGCCGCACCGCGCGGAGGCGACGACGAGAAACCCGTCCTTGTGCCCGATGAGGGCAGCAAGCCCGGCGTGGCGTCCGTGAAAGGCGACGACGTCAAGTGTGGCTGCGTTAAAGACAGCGAGTCCGGCAGGTACGGCGACGGCAAGGGTGTCGGTCCAGGCCGATGCGGAGGATCCGAGGGCGAGGACGCCACGAGGCTCGTCATCGGATGAGCACGGAGCCTCAGGCGGCTCGATGCCGCGGGCCACGTGCCATCGGTGGACGACAGTCGCAATGGACAGTCGCACGATTTCCTCGGGCATCAACGAGCCGTCAGACGCGAAGGACAGCGCGAAGACGTGAAGGTCACCGTTCGCAAGGCCGATGGCAAGCTGGGGCCGGGCGCCGTGCAGGACCGTCAGGCGGGTCGGTGCTGCGGCTGACCGGACCCCGCCGCGATGGAGGAGGTCGGGGTCGTCGCCGTCGTCTCCAGGAAGCGACCACACGGCGAAGTCACGCGCTGTCGAGGAGCATGACACGAGAAGGCGACCGAATGAGGCGTCGACGATGGCGACGTCGACGACCTCGCCCTCATGGCGAAGATCGTGCGACTGCATTGCCTCGGCGACACGAAACAAACCGACAGATGACCCCGAGGCCGCCGCGATGACAGACGAGTCGCCGGCCAGGGCGATTGATGCGACGAGCGAGGACGGCGACGACGGGCTCGCCAGCCGCAGGGGCGGCATGGGGTCCTTGGGCAAGGTCAGCTCGCTTCGCAACCGAAGGATGTAGGTCGCCCCTACTGAGCCTGCAGCCAGGTGAGCGTCACCCTGCCCGCCAAAGGCGAGGCAAGATACGGGGACCCCCGCCAGGCCGACAATCTCCGTCAGACCGGCGTCGGCGTTGGGTGCGGTGACGACGACTCTGCCATCACCCAGCGCCACGGCGACGGCGCCGTCAGACGACACCGCCAAGGCGATGACAGTGTGCGGCAGCTGTAGCGAGCGGCACCCGTCTGTGGACATAACTTGTTCTCCAAATCAATTGACATCAATTTGCCAGCTCCGGGCTGTCTGCGGCGGAGCGAAAAGTGGGAGGGGGTGGTTCTCGGCAGTTTGTCGGCGCAGGCGGCGTGGCCGGGTGCCGGCCTCTTTCGTTGCGTGCCCGACGTTGCCCATCTCCGGTCACAGGGCGCTCGCCCGACTCGCCCGACGAGTCAAAGTTCGATTCGACGTCCGCGAGGAGGACCACGGCCCCATCAATCCTCCGCGTGAAGGCTCGGTCCTTCCCTTCGCCGGCGCCGGCCGCGACGAGGGCGTCAGCGAGCCAGGTCCGGGCCGTCCGCTCGTCCACCACGCCAGCAACGCGCGGGACGTCGGCGGTAAGCAGCAAAGTGGCGTGGTCAGCATATACGGGCATGCCTCGGGCGTCAAGGAAGGAACCAGACTCGGAAACCAGCTGCAAAATGGTGGAGAACGTCGGGGGTCGGGCTGGGCCCGCTAGCGATGGCGCCACTGCCCGCGTGCCCGGTGGCCCGTTACTCGCCGTGTGCAGCGGCCCAAGGATAACGTCCCGGTGCACGGCGTCGACGCGGAGGGCGAGAACGGCGACGCCGACGTGAGAGTCACACCGTTCGAGTGCGGCAACGACGAGGAGCTGGGCGGCATCGGCTAGGCCAGGCCCGTCGCCAGGGACACCGCCTGCGAACCGGCTGTCCCGGTGAAAGTCTGCCGCGCCATCGAGCACAACGACGCACTCGGACGGGCACCCGTCAGCGCGGGCGGCGCTCAGCGCGCGCCGGGCGAGATGCTCAGATGAGGCGCGGGCGTTGGGGTCAGACGTTGCGATGAGACCGGCGAGGGCCTTGGGGGGGTCACTCGGGAGCCGGGGCGAGCGGGCGAGATGGCCGAGCTCCGCCCCGAGCTCCGAGAGGCCGGCCAGATGAAGGTGAGGGGGAGGGGAGGCCATCGCATCCCAAAGGGCCGCGACACATGCCCCGGGGGATGCCGGGAAAGGTCGCGGGGCCGGTGCGCCGACGGACCAGATGGTCTTCGTCAGGACAACCATCGCCGGTAGGTGACAGGCGACGACGGCCGCGACGATGACGACGGACATGGCGAACAGTGCGGAGAGGAGTGAGCCGCCTGCACTCTGGAGTCCGGGTACCGGGGCTGGGGTCGTGCAATTGCCGTCGTCGTCGGCCTCTGTCGAGGCCGACAACGACGGCGGGGCAGGGCGCTTACGACGAGCGGGCTCGACCTTGGCCTTGGCCTTAGTCTGCCTTGTCTTCGGGGTCGCGGCTGGGGGCGGTGAGTTGGCCCGGCGTCGCGTGCCCCTTGACGTGGGCGCTGCCGCGATGGCCTCGCGCTGAGCCGACCTGCGACGAGCTTGGGACCACGCTGGGGCCCCGGTCTCGGACGACGACGCGCCGCCTCGGGAGGACCGCGTCGTCACCATCTCAACTGGGGCCGCAGGGCGACTTGCCGAGGACTGGTCGCGACGGTGGGGCGAAAGGGGGCCCGGCTCTTCTCATGCACCCCCCGTTTTGAAACGGGGGTATTCCGAGTCGGTTTCGGCCAAAGACAGAGATCATCACGTCGTCGACGATTAAGTACGCCCGCTGAACGCCCAAGTGGTGCGTAAGATAGTCCGTTCCGCTGCTTGGGAGGGGACGAGAGAGGGCGCCAGACTCGTCGAAGTGCAGCGGTGCCTTACTCGCTCTTGGAGCGACTCCAGAGAGAACAGCGCGATGGCAGCGCTGCCTCTTTACATCGGAGCTCGCGTGTGGGTCCCCAATTCGGACGGAGTGTGGACGGCGGGGACCGTCGAGGCCCTGTCCACCACAGAGCCCGTGGCCGAGGCGGGGGCCGCGTCCACCTCGGCCGCGTCCGCGTCACCCTCGGATGCGCCGATGGCCACCGTGCGCCCCGAGGACCCGCCCGGGGCTGACACCCGAACTCTACCCGCGGCCGAGGTCCACCTGCGCGAGCCCGAAAGCAAGGGCCACGTTGAGGCGGGTCGGCGCAAGGGGGGACGATGGATGTCGGAGCGGGCTGCAGTGGCGAAGCGAGCGGAGCTGACCTCGGTGTTCCCCCAACTCAATTCCTCTCTCCCAGGACATGACGCGCCTGTCGTTCTTGAATGAGGCGAATGTGCTTCATAACATCCGGGTGCGGTTCCAGCTGGACGAGATCTACACATACACGGGCCGCGTGCTCATTGCTGTCAATCCATTTCGCCCCCTCCCCCACCTCTATGGCCCTGAGATGGCCGAACTTTACCTGGAGGAGTCTCCCCCTGCGCGCCGGGGAGACAACGATGGAGACGTCGGAGGGGACGACGCGGCGCAGGAGGACCCCGAGCAGCGGGCGCCTCATGCATACGCAGTGGCTGATGCGGCCTACCGGCGGATGCGGACTAGTGGCAGGTCCCAGTCTGTCCTCATCAGCGGCGAGAGCGGCGCTGGCAAGACAGAGACATCGAAGCTCGTGCTCCAGTTCCTCGCCCTCGCTGCGCGGCGGATCGGCGGGGCCGCGGCCTCGACGACGGCGGGGGCGCCTGCGTCGCCCAGGGCCAGCCGGCGGCACCCGCGCGCCTCGCCGCCGGCGTCACCAGGTGGCTGGGTTGCGGCCCCGCCCGCAGCTGGCGTCGAGAACCAGGTCCTTGCGTCTTCCCCGCTACTCGAAGTATTCGGTAACGCGCGGACGATGCGGAACGACAACTCGTCGCGCTTCGGCAAGTTCATGGATGTCGAGTTCCGCGGCGGGGCCATAACGGGCGCAGCGATCCGGACCTACCTTCTCGAGCGGTCGCGCGTCGTCCGTATCACCGAGGGCGAGCGGGGCTATCATGTCTTTTACCAGCTGGCTGACGGCGCGGACGACGAGGAGAGGGCCCGACTGGCGATTCGTCGCGCCTCTCCGAGTGCTGCGGGGGGGGCGCCGACTCACCGGCTCTTCGCCCAGAGCTCGGTAACCGTCCTAGCCGGGGTTGACAACGCCAAGTCATACGCAGAGACGCGCCGCCGAATGGCAGACGTCGGCATCCCCGAGGATGAGCGAGACGCCTCATTTTCCGTCGTCGCTGCCATCCTGCACCTTAGCGATGTCGACTTTTCTGCCGTCGACGTCGATGGAGAAGACGGCAGTGCCGTCACTGAGGCATCGGTCATTGCCTTGGGCCACGCGGCTCGGCTCCTCGGCATCCCTGTCGACGGCGACGATGGCCTGGCATCTTGCCTCACCACTCGCGTGCGCAACTTCGCTGGGGAGGTGATCCGCAGCCCTCTCAGCCCCGCCGAGGCTGCGGCCTCTCGCGATGCTCTCAGCAAGCACCTCTACCAGTCACTCTTCGACTGGCTCGTGCAACGGATCAACTCGTCCATCGGCCAGGACCCGCGAGCCGAGTCTTCCATTGGCATCCTCGACATCTACGGCTTTGAACAATTTGCCCGCAATGACCTTGAGCAGCTCTGCATCAACCTCGCTAACGAGAAACTGCAGCAGCACTTTAATGCACACGTCTTCAAGGACGAGCAAGCCGAGTACGTCCGTGAGGGCATCGATTGGTCGTACGTTGACTTCGTGGACAACCAGGACGTCCTCGATCTGCTCGAGGGCAGCGACGGGCTCATGGACGGCCTTGATGAGGTCTGCGCCCTTGCTGCCCGTGCTCCACCCAAGCCTGAAGATGTCCGCGAGCGCCTGGCCCACTCCCCTGCTGCCCTTGCAGCCATCCAGGCTGCCGGAGGCCCTAAGCGCAATGGGCCCACCCACGAGAGCCCTGCCGGGCCCCGATTCTACGCACCCCCCCGTGATGCTTGCGCCTTTGGCATACGGCACTATGCTGGTGGTGTAACCTACTCCGTCGAGCGCTTCGTGGAGAAGAACACAGACAGCGCAGTCGCTGCGCACCAGAAACTGCTTGCTGCGTCCTCGTCCACCTTTGTCCTCTCTCTTGCGTGTGTCTCACCTTTGGGGCTGTCCGCTGGCGGTGGACAGCCTGCGCCTACAGTATGTGGACGCTTTCGACGTCAGCTTGCTGAGCTGATGACAGCCCTGCGCGCCACAGAGCCTCACCACGTGAGGTGCATCAAACCCAACGCTCCGTGTAAAGAGAACCTTTTTGAGGCGCCAAGCGTTCTTCAGCAGCTTCGATGTGGAGGCGTCCTCGAGGCCGTTCGAATTGCCTGTGCTGGCTTTCCCACACGTATTGACATCGAGGAGTTTGCAGCGCGGTTCTGGCATGTCGCCCCACAGGCCCACCACTCAGGCTTGCCCGCTGGAGACCTTTGTCGGTCTGTGCTCACTGCCTGCGGTGTCACTGACTGGCAGCTCGGCAGGACCAAGGTCTTTCTACGGGCTGGCGACATGGCTCGGGCAGAGCGGGCCCGTGCCCAGACGATGGACGCTGCGGCTTCTCTCCTCCAGCGTTGCATCCGAGCTCACCAGCGGGGACGGGCTGAGCGCGAGCACTACCTTGCCCTCCGCCGGGCGGCTGTCCTTTGCCAGCGGCTCGTTCGCGGAGCTGCTGGGCGACGCCTTGCGCAGAACTTGCGTCGTGAGCGTGCGGCTATTATGATACAGTCCGCCGTGCGCCGGTGGTTTGCCCAGGTCTTTCTGTGCCGTGCTCGCAGCGCTGCTGTCCTCTTCCAAGCGGCATGGCGTGGATGCCTCGCCCGGGCAGAGTTCTCTGAGCTCAGATCTGCCCGTGATGCATCACGGCGCCAGACCTGTGCTGCTGTCTGCATCCAGTCTCGCTTTCGAGGACAGCAGGCCCGCCGGCGCTTCATTGATGTGCGCCGCGAGGCGCGGCAGTCAGAAAACCTTCTCCGCGATAAGGCCGGTCTCGAGCAGGCTCTGCAGGAGACCAAGGCCACGTTGACTCAGGTCATTGGGCAGCGAGATGCCTTGCGCCAGATATTGCGGGAGCGCGACGCTGCGCTTGAGCGCAGCCAGGGTGAGGCCGCCGCCCGCGAGGCTCAGGCTATGGCTGCCAGTGCAGCTGCTGCAGACAGCCTGCGGGAGGCTGCCGACCGCATCAAAGCAGCTGACTCTGCTGCCATCACGGCCCGCGCTGAAGTGGTGGCTGCCAACGCCCAGGCCACGATGGCTGGGGAGATGGCTGAGCGTCAGCGTATCGAGCTGGAGGATGTGCGCAATAGGCATGAGGAAGCCAAGTGTCGCTTTCTTCGCTACCGTGCCGAGCGGGATGAAGTTAGAGCGAGCGAGCTGGCCCTGCGTGAGGAGGTCGCTGACCTCAGGGCCCAGCTTGCAGCCCGTTCGGAGCATGCCGGTCCTGGGATGATTGATGCTTGGGCAGATGATGGCCGTGCTCCGGTGTCGTGGGGCGCTGTCGCCTCCCGCGGCGCAGTTGTCGATCACCCTCCCTCGTGGGGGCCGGCGGAGCAGACGGTGGCTGTCGAGACGGTCCGCTTCCTCCAGACGGACCGATCCTTTATCGGTGACACATGCACGCCAACATCAGCACTCGTCGTGCTCCGTGCTGCTCTCGTGACCGGAGCTCTCGCGCACGAGGTAGCACCTCTCTTCCCGGATGTCATGGAGGCTGCAGATTTTGCCCTCGCAGCAGATTGGAATGCTGGAGGGGAGCACCTCACAGAGAAACTTGCATACTGGGCTGTGTGGGGCACTGCAATGCTTGCGCTCGTTGAGGCGACTGCTGCGCCTGACACCCGGTCCTCAATCCGCCCCCCGATACTCAACGCTGCCCGCGGTGCAGCATCGGCTGCCTTTGGCTTCCTCCGCCATCTTGGGAGCTCGACGTCGCCGGGTAAGAGTGCGAGCCGTGGCAACGAACCGGCGCAAGCTGATGGGACGTTGTTGCGACTCGTGCCCTCACGGCTTCACACAATCCAGTTCCGGCAGGCGCTGCGGGCCTTTGTGTGTCGCGCATGTGATCGCCTGGGCGACGCAGCCCGGGAGGACCTGGCGGATGCCCTAGGCCGCGCGAAGTCGGCCTCGCAGCGGTCGGCTGGCGGCCTCGGGCCTGAGGCCCTGGCGCCCTATGCAGACATTGCCGCGGCCCTCGAGCGTTCAGCCTTGGGGATGGAGGCAAGCCGGATGCCACCAGCACTCCTCGCTCGTGTCATTGAGGGTGTCGTCGCCCATGTCGACGCTGACCTTTTCAACGCCATGCTCATCCACCGGCGGCTCTGCTCCTTCCACGCTGGTCACCGCGCCGTCGAGGGGCTTGCGCAACTTGAGACATGGCTCGGTCGCCGCGGCCTCCCAGTGAAACCCCTGCGCCACGTCAAGCAGAGCGCGACTTTCCTTGTCACCAACCCCAAGAGCCGCCTCGACATTTACATGGTCAAGGAGATGCTCGCTGACCTGTCGCTCACCCAAGTGCTTCGCCTCTGCAACAGCTACCACGATGAAGAGTTTCAGACGCCCACAGTGACTGCGGACGTCCTCCGCGAGGTCAAGGCGGGCGCGCGTGATGCCACCTTCCTTCTCTCGCTCGACGATGGGCGCCGCGAGGGCGCGTTGGGGGGGAGCGGTGATGCGCTTCGGCTCGTCCGGCTTCCTGAGGACCCGTGGGCTGCGCTTCCAGCGGTTCCCCACGGTCTGCCGGAGGACGGTTCGTTTGCCTTCTTAACCGAGCGGCCAGCTTCCGCCGAGGTGAGCGGCGGGAGCGGGGTCGCTCGCGCTTTTAACGGTGACTACAGCGGGAGACGGTGAGTAAAATCGGTGGGGAAAAGCGGTGCGGCAACAGGTTCCTTTCGAACTTTTCGCGTTGTCGCCCCTGTCGGCTCCCCCATCCGAAGTGTCCCGTCCCCTAGCGCTGCTTCACGCCTCCGCTCAGAATGGCTGCACGTCCTCGGGAGCTGCCCCAGACGTCATTTGCATCCACATGTCGCGCTCGATCTCGTCGGGCATGCGAAAGTCGGGGTCGGAATAGGCGCGCCACGAGAAGGTGAGGCAGTCGTGGCAAAAGGTTTCACTCTCCCACTTCTTCTTGCCACGGCACCACATCTGGATGAAGTGGTGCTCGCCGGTTTTGTCGCTCCCGCACGCGAGGCACTCGGGCAAGTCGGGGTTGTGCTTCCACGAGGCCGTGAACTCGTCCAGCGACATCACGCGGTGGCCGTCTCCAGCCGAAGGGTTGATCTCGACAGGCTCGCCTGTAGGGGGCAATGTAGGCCAGGGTGGGCGTGCCTCACGGCGGTTCGCGGAGAATTTTATGGGAACAACTTTATTCACCTCACAATAAATCTGACTTCAGACGTCACTTTGGATGAAAAGCGCGACGTCATATTACGTGAGAACGGAGAAAAATTGGCGCGCCTTTTCCCGTTCCGCCCGGCAGCTGATTCACCGGTTCCTCGCGTACTCTGATTATCACTAGCGCCTCCGCTTCGACACTCGCCGTTAATGATCTTTTTAAACTCGATGGCGTGGACCTCGGCTCGTGGAGCCTTCTGGGTGGACGTCTCAAGGGGGGCGCGGAGGTCGGCATTGTACCGGAGCTCCTTCTCGGGCTTTCCACGGCCGGGGGCAGCCTCGGCGCCCTGGGGGAACGTCACTTTGGCGGCGACCATGACTGGCAGGGGACAGCTCGTACGCTCGGGGTGAAGTTGGTGGGGTGGGGGGCAACGGGGGGTGGTCACACACTGAGCCCCAGGTGACTCTCGTCTCAGCAGTCCCATGGTCCGTCTGGGACCGCCCCGCCGGAGATTTGACGCTAGCTCCAATCGCCCCCCCGTGTCCCCTCCCCCGCGCCTAACTGCCTTTCGGCGACGAATGGGGTGCTATCACGCAGCCAGAGCCACCACTCGTGGCGCCACCGCCACCACGCCAGCTCGGCCTCCTCCATCGGCAAACGTTTGTCAGTCTCCAGCAACGACGGTGATGCGGGAGCCATCGAAGGGCTCGCGTGCGTGCGTTCTTCCACGGAGTGTGCCTCCGATCCGCGCCCCGACGGTATTCCGGGCTCGTCGCCCCCACCGCGCGACATCGGAAGTCGCTCCCCCATCCCGAGATGGGCCAGGCGTGTGGTCACATCGTCTGAAGCGCCATCAGCCGCCATCTGCGCTGGGGTCGGGACCGAAGCGGCCCCCGGAAGGCACACGCGCACGGGCGCGTCAGTTAGCGCCTCAGCATCGCGGCGGAGCGGGGCGGGGAGCGGAGTTGACAGAAGTACGACCTGCTTGCCCTCAGGACAGGCGTCAAACACAGCCACAGTGTCGTCGAGGTGGAGGTCGGAGAGGAGTCGGTCCGCGCCGTCGAGGACGACGAGACCCACGCGTCCCGAGCGCAGGGCGCCCCGAGTGAGAAGTGTGCGGAGCCTCCGTGGCGTCCCAACGGCGACGCGACACGGCGATCCGGGGGCGAGGGCGGCAACGTCATCGGCGACAGGCGAGCCCCCGACAAAGAGGCCCACGACACCGCCGGGTCCGACCAGCCGCTCAACCTCGGCGGCGGCCCGCGAGGCGAGGTCCCGGGACGGGTAGAGCATCACCACCTCGACCCGGGGCACAGAAAACGTCAACGCCCCGCAGCGCAGGGCTGCCAGAGTCGCTGCCGCTGCCGTGCAGCCCGTGCCGGACGGCGCCTCGACCATGACGTCGCACCCTTCCGCACTTGGGGGCAAAACGGCAGCCTGGACTTCGGTGGGGCAGGAAAACCCGGCAGCGTCTGTTGGACAATGCAGCGAAGCGGGGAAGGTCGTCGGGGATCCTTTGCGAGCTAATGCGGCATGAGCCCGTCTGCGTTCCTCGATCCCGTCGACTCGCCAATGCGGCGCAGGAGATCGTCCGATAGGACCCCCAGGGCGGCGAAGGAGGCGGGAGGCATCTATTCTGGCACACTGGCGTGACTGAAGTGGAGGCAGGCTCGTGCGACGGGGCCGATGTGAAGGTTTGGCGACCAGATGAACCGGACCGAAGCCTGACCTGGCGAGCCGGACGCGGAGCCCACGCAATCAGCGTGGTGGCCTTGGCTCTGAATGACTAGCGGGGTATCACCGGCTGAGCGTGGTTCTTCTCTTTTCTTCGCCAGCCGTTTTGGAGTTGGGCTGCGATGGTTGCGACCGTTTCTGTTCGCTCGGCACCTCCTGTTGGCCATCGTGCTTGGAACAGCCGCGCGGTCACCGACATGGGCGCTTACAAGGCGAGAGCGCGGGCCGGGCCAACCACGTCGGTGGCACTGCCGGCCGACAGTAATGGCCACCCTCGCCTGCGGCTGTGCGTGGCTCGCTGCGCGCGTCCCGCCTGCTTCACTGGATGAAGGAAGGCGTGAACGTCTCGCCGTGCCTCAAGTAACTCTCGAAAGACTCTCAGCGGCCACGCGGAGAGCGCCGGCGGCCTTCGCCCCATCCCTCCGTGTCACGCGGACGGGGCGCCTCGAACTAGATGGTGCCGACACGTCAATCTCGCCGTTATGCGCGTGGCTTGTCGTGGGCCTACGATGGGGCGTGACCGAGTCGCTCGAGGCGGCGCCGACTTTCCGCGTCTCGCGTCGACGGCTCTGGACCAGGCGGTCGGCTCGAATTGTCAGGAACTCGTTCGCGCACTCGCTGAGTTGTCGGAACATGATACTCTTTTCTTCTGGCATCGGCTGGAGCCCGGTGGTCGCCGTCTTGGTCGCTCCCCTTCCTCCCCCCCTGATGCCGCCCGTCCCCACCCCTCCCCTCTCCCGGACCTCTCGCGCAGTACGTCGAGGAGCTGTGGCGCAAGAAGCAGAGCGATGTGCTCCGCTTTTTGCTCCGCGTGCGGTGCTGGGAGTACCGGCAGCTGCCCGGCCTCACCCGCCTTTCGCAGCCCAGCCGCCCCGACAAGGCCCACCGCCTCGGGTACAAGGCCAAGCAGGGCTTCGTCGTCTACAGGGTCCGCGTCCGTCGTGGCAACCGCAAGAAGCAGGTGTCGAAGGGCATCACGTACGGCAAGCCCGGCACCCACGGGGTCACGGGCATCAAGCCTGTTCGCAACATCCGTGCACGTGCCGAGGAGAAGGCCGGGCGCAAGCTGGGAGGGCTCCGGGTGCTCAACAGCTACTGGGTAAACGAAGATTCGACCTATAAGTACTTTGAGGTCATCCTCGTGGACCCCTTCCACAACGCCGTGCGCAACGACGCGTCCATCAACTGGATCTGTGGGCCTGTCCACAAGCACCGCGAGCTTAAAGGGCTCACGGGCGCCGGGAAGAAGCACCGCGGACTCGCCCAGCGCGGATCGCGCTACACCAAGGCTCGCCCCTCGCGTCGCGCCACTTGGAAGCGCAACAACGCCGTCCAGATGCACCGTTACCGGTAGACTTGCTCGGGAGGGAAGGGGGGGGGGATGCTGGCGGCCATTCGTCCAATCAACGCCCCTCCTTATCTCGCCGCCCCTCTCCCCGTGCCCCGTGGACCCTCACCCGCCGACAAGTGCGCCATCTTGATCGTGCCAAAGGCGACACTTGTAGCCACCCCCCTTGGCGCCGTCGACGCAATGGGCGCCGTCCGCCCCGCCAGGGCGCTCGACGCGGGCGCGTCGTTTGCCTGGCGCCGCAACGCCGCCTCGGTCCGCGACGCCGACCGCTTGCGGTGGGCCTCGCGGGCCGACCGCCGCGCAGACCGCCGGGACTCGCGCTCGCGGGCCTTCTCGGCCGCCGCCGAGTCGTCCCTGCGGGTCCCAGAGGCGGGCGTTCCAGGCCCGACCCCCCCCTCTTGGCCCCTGGTTCCCCCCCCTGCCGTGCTGCCCCGACCCGTCCCGGCGATGGCGAAGACGGCCGAGGCGGCCACTGCCTCGAGATCGGCCGCCTCTTCCAGCTCGGCCTCGAAGAAGGCGGGCTCAGGGAGGGGCGGTAGCTTGCGCAGCGTGAGCGTCTCATACAGGGTCGTCAGCAGTGCCGCAGCGGCGCCAGGCTTCATCCCCATGGTGCCCTCGACGTCGGCGTCGGGCAGGGGCGTCCCGCGCTTAAGGCAAAAAAGGCGAATCTGGCCCCAGTTGTTCGCGCGTGTGGCCATCGACAGGCCGTTGTCGAACCTGTGCATGTCAAGCTGGTCGGGAAAGTAACGCGTTAGGATCTCGCCGACGAGGTACCCATTGGCCAGGTCCCTGCGGGACGAGAAATGCGGGATACGGGAGGATCAAGGCAGGAGGAGGTTGATGGTAGATGATGGTGGCTGCGAGGAGGAGGCCGCTGGTCACGAGCGCGAGCGGCGTCCGGCGGCAACACCCACAGCCTCGCCTGCGGGCATCCTTCACTGAGTGGGTTAGGTCGAGGCTCTGAACCCAGCGAATGAGCTCGCGCCGCAACGCCCTTGGCGGCGGCGGCGGCTGGTACCCAAACACGTCCTGCACCATTCTGCCCCAGTCGACGGGGCTTCTGCCGTAGGAGGCTCCTCCTTGGCAGCAACGCGCGCACAGGGCGACGGGCCCGGCTCTCGCGGTCCTGGCTCGAGGATAGCCGCGAGAAAAACCTCGCGCTGAGGCGATTGCCGAATAAAGAAATCCGCGGACTGATGCTGGATGGTATCGGGAAGGCGAAAACAGCCATTGCGCACCTTCCTGCAGAATGGGAACACTCGAGCCGGTGCGTGCCCCAGCGACGCCCCCCGTCTTCGGTCTCATCGGTAACATAATCAACCGTGTGCAAAATGGCTCTTCGCATGCAGGCGAGCCCGGTGTAAGCGGCGCTAGTGACGCATTGTCGTCGCCCAGCCCTGCCGACGCCTTCGCCATGGCCGTTATCTCGCCACTTTCCCGAGCTCGAGGCTCACCGCCGGGCCGAAGGATTTCTCTCAGCGCTAACTCCGCAACGGCGCGAGGTTTGGTCGCCAGTACGACCTGAGACTGAGGACACGAGCCAACGATCCTTCGCCCCGACGAGATCAAGGCTCTCAACTCAGCCACATGGCGACGGCGCGGCGCGATTCGCTCCCCCCCGGTGGAGCGCGGGGTCTTGAGATCGAAGGGGGCAAGCCTCGTGCCGTCATCGCCTCGCGGCGCCTTTTCCCCACCGCCCTCGGCCGGACCCATCCACCCCCCCTTCCGTTCCACAGACCCTCACGGCCGCCGCCCCCGCGGCGCGCACCGCCGTCCAGGCCAAGGCCGGGCGCCCCATGTGGTACCCCGGTGCCACCCCTCCCAAGTACCTCGACGGTTCCATGCCCGGCGACTATGGCTTCGACCCCCTCAGGCTCGGCGCCAACGCGGCGTCCCTCCCCTACTATGCTGAGGCTGAGCGCCAGAACGGTCGGTGGGCCATGGCTGCCGTCGTCGGCGTCCTCTTTGTCGAGGCCACCGGCACGGCCACGGGCACCGACTGGCTCAATGTCGGCGCATCTGAGGGCGCCCTGGGTTCCTTCGACCTCAAGACGCTCATCGCCATCCAGGCGGCCTTCTTCGGAGTCGCGGAGGCCCTTCGCTACAATGCGTGGAAGGCCAACCCTGCTGGTCCCTTCATCGACCCCGCCGGCCAGATCAGCGACGAGAAGCGCGTCAAGGAGATCAAGAACGGCCGCCTCGCCATGCTCGCCTACGTTGGCTTCGTCTCCCAGGCTCTCAACCGCGGCATGGGCCCCATCGCGTGCCTCCAGGCCCACATGGCAGACCCCTGGCACAACAACATCTACACCTCGGGCGTCGGCCTCGAGGCCACGTTCGCCGCGGTCGCCCTGGCCTGCGTGCCCTCGGTCATCGAGGCCCAGCGCATGCTCGGCGGGTCGGACGATGAGGAGTTCCGCCCCCTCCCCTTCTAAGAAGTTCGGGGTCAGGGCCCCGGTTAGTCCTCGCGGGCGTTGGCCTGGTGAGTTGACAGGCACCGCGTGGGGAGACGGGCCGGGGGTGTTGTTCTAAGAACAGAGAAGCGTCCTCCCCCCCCCGCACGGTCCCGAGGCCGAGGCGTCACGCGAGGGGCGCAGGGCGCTGGAGGCACGGCTGGCGGGGGGCGGTGCCGGGGCTGGGGCCATCGGCCAGGGAGTCCAGCACGACAGCCCCTGCCGGAGCCAGCCGGTGTGTCCTACCTTACTCCAGTCTAGCCCGCCGCGTTGATGACACGCTTGAGGGCGGCCCGCTGCTGCGGATCGTCGAACTCCAGGACCCGCTCCGTAAGCACCCCTTTTATCCGCGTCATGGTTCGGCGCACCTTGCGGAGGCGCGCGGGGTCCTGCGCCGCGGGGTCCCCATGCGCCGCCTGTGCATGCCGCACCGCGAGCAGTCGGTTCTTCTCCTTCCAGCAAACGAACCTGCGATGGTTGGATGGATAGAAAGACGCCGAGGGCGCGGTCGAAGACGGGCCCCGCCCATGGCAATAACGCACACCCCCTGCTGCACAACCCCATTCACCCCTCATCTGTTGTTTTCCTCTCGCCAGAGCCGGTGGAGGTCGTCAAAGGATTTCAGTCTAAGCTCGGCGGCGAGCCACGATCTTCCGGTCACAATCTTACCGCCGGCGGTCGGCGGCGGCTCGTCCAGGAACTCCTTGAGCCCCGCCTGGGACAGGTCAGGTAGGCCAGCGACGCGGGCATGGGCCGCTGCGTTGGCCTCCACCGCGGCGGCGCTGTGGGCCAATCCGCGCCAAACCGCGGGGGTAAGCACGCAACCAGAAGAGCTAGCCTCAGACGCGGCAGCAACGGACGCCACCATACGTCTCAGCGACAGCATGGCAGGCAGAAACGTCGGCCGTCAGCCGCTGCTGCCCTACGCAAGGGGGCGCACGGAGGAACGCGCGGTAGTCAGGGCGAGGCACGAAGCCACGCACCACCGAGAAGAGAATTCGTACGCGTCGATCGCCGCTCGTTTTGGGGGGGCGGTCCGCCCGCGGCCGACGAAAGGGCATGGCCCTTGGCTTCCTTCTCTTCCTCCCCCCTCCTTCGCCCGCCCCGTCGCAGCGACGAAGGGCGACGCCCCTGTCCCACGGCCCCTCCAACTCGCTCGGCCTGAGAAGAAGAAGTCGATCGCCATGCCCCGACGCCCGCGCTCGCTCGACGACGACGTCGCGCTGGCGGCACCGTCGACATCGGGGGGGGCGGCGCGGGGCGGAGTAGAGACCTCGACCGCGGCGTCCCGGGTGCTCTATCTCGGGCGAGTTGCGAAATTTTGGCTCGCTCAAATAGTCTTCATACTAGTAAAGACACGCGTTGTTCGTTACGTGCGAGATATTAACCGCCATGTCGCCTGGGAGAGCCGGCCTCGTGGCAGGCGTGCTGCCGGCGGCCGGCGGCCTTCTGTCGGCCGCCGGTTCCGTGTCTGCGGCTCCCTCACTGCCTCGCGTGCCTCTTTCCCACATCGAAACCTCTTAAACCGTCTCAGCCATCTGCCGCACGGCTTCTACGAGGAGGCACTCCTCGGCTATTTTTCCCAGTTCGGGGAGCTGACACGGGTCCGGCTCAGCCGCAGCAAACGGACTGGCGGTAGCCGCGGCTACGCCTTCCTCGAGTTCAAGGACGCCGATGTGTGCTCCATCGCTGCCGAATCGATGGACGGCTACATGATGTTCGGACAGCGCCTCGTCGCCCGCGTCGTCAGCCCCGCGCGGCAACACCCGCGGCTCTTTTCCGGCGCTGACCGCAAGTTCCGCGTCCTGCCACGGCAGGAGATTGCCAGGGAGCGCCACGACCGGATGCGCACTCCGGAGGAGGAGCAGCGCCGGGTGGCCAAGGCCGTGCGTCGCGACGCCAAGCGCAAGCGCCGCCTCGAAGCGGGGGGTTATGACTACGACTACCCGGGACTGGTGGAACAGGCACGCGCACGGCAGCCGTGCAAGGTCGTCTTCCCAGAGGACCTGGACTAAGGAGGTTCGGGTGGAGATGCCGTTGGTCTTGGACATTTGAACCGAGCCGAATCGAGCCATTTCCCCAACATCTACATCGCGTCAGTCGCCTGGGCCAGGTCGGCAACCGCGGGCGGGGGCGGAGACAGAGGGGGCAGGGGCGCCGGAGCCGCCTCTGGCTCCGGCATGTCCCATGTCGTGCGCCCTGACGCTGCGTGGTGGAAATAGGTCTTCCCCTCCTCAGTCCGAAAGGCGGCCCAGCCTGCCGCGAGGGGCAAAGCCGCCGGCGGCTGAGGGGGAGGCGGAGCGACGGCAGCGGGTGGAGGCGCGGCGGACGTGGCAGGCAGTGGCCTCGACTGCGGAGGCGACTGCCACTGCTGCTGCTGCTGCTGCTGCTGCTGCTGCTGCTGCTGCTGCTGCTGCTGCTGCTGCTGCTGCTGCTGCTGCTGCTGCTGCTGCTGCTGGTAGTGACCAGCGGCAAAAGCAGCGCCCAAGGGCGATGGCACGTGGCCGACAGGCACAGCAGGTGGGACAGGTGAGCCGGCGGCGGGAGCAGGGTGCCGGGGCGCCACCGCAGCGGCAAAAGGAGGGTTGCCGCCGACGTGGTGGTGAGGAGAGTACTCGACCAACGCCGCGGGAGCTCCTCCCGCCACGATGGGGCTGGCATTATGGTGGTGCGCCCCCCGCCCCCCAACAGGCGCCGCCGCCTGCCCTGGCGGGGGCGATGAGGGCCACGTCGACAGGTAGCTGCCGCCGCACCGCTCGGACGCGGAGCCCCGGGGGTCGTCTGGGGTGCCCGAGCCCGACGGATAGCCCTCGGGTGCCACGTGGACGTAGGCCTGGCCGTAGGCCTGGGCCGGGGGCGCGGCCTCAGCGAGCCGAACATGCTGGACCTGGTCAGCGAGGCGGCCGATGTCGTCCACGGGCATCGGCTGGTAGTTCAGAGCCTCAATGGAGATGATGGGAGCACGAGGGGCGTCCCGGCGGTCTCGCTCGCGCCCCGACGACTGCGGAGCCTCGCGATGATGGTGCTGCTCCCGCTCCCACCCCACGTTGTCGACGGCACCGTCATCACCCCACCCGTGATCATCCCGAACGTCTCCATCGTCCCAGCCCCCACAGTCCGAGTGCTCGTAGCTGAGGGTGTGGGGGGCGGGCCTCGCTCGGGGCTCGGCGCGACGAGGCTCTACGCGCGCGGGGGCGCGAGACGAGTGGAGAGCGAGCTGCGCGTCGAGCTGCGACATCCAGCTCGCCGACGAGGACAGGCCCGCACCAGCCATCGCCCCACCGGCGCGGCTCGTCGAGGACCCGCCACTGGCTCCGTGGCCGGCCGACGGCCCGGAGCCTCCCGACGTGCGGCAAGCCTCCAGGGCCGAGATCCACTCGACGGTCTCGGTCTCGGAGCCCGCGAGGAGGAGGTGCACTGTTCCGCCAGGCATTACGACGCGCACCGTGTTGGGCCGCCCGCTGGCAATCGACCCATCGCTAACCTCGACAGCGCGTGCAACGTGGATCTGACCACGCGGCTGAGACGTTGCGTCGAGCCCGGGAGCCTTAAAGCGGAAGAGGTGCCCATCCTTGAGCACAAACCATCGACGACGCCACGTCCGGAGGTGGTCCCCTTGCGACTGGAGCCACCCGGCCTTGTCAGGCCGATGCCAGAACCGCACGCGGCCGGCGGATGCGCCTGTCCCGTCCCCGCGAGCCGTGAGGTAGGAACGGGACGCCTGCGAAAGTAGGGGCGGGGAAAGTTCGGTCGGGGGAAAGACGTAGCGGCGGCGAGGAGCAGTGTGGGGTGGGGGCGAGGAGCAGCGGGGCGCAAGCTGCTGGCCCTGTCATCTATGGGCCATTCCACTCCCCACCTCCCTCACCGGGCTGGGGTCGCGACGTAGCGGACGACGAGGAGGTGTAGTAACCTCCTCGAGCTCCGCGGCCCTGCGGGAGACGAGGGACGCGGGAGGCTCGTTGGGGAGGACGTCCGGCAACGACGTCGTGCGGCTGGGACCGCGTGTCATTTTTGGTCCATTCTCGCCACGACCGCGGGCTCTCCGACTCACTGTACGCAGCAACAAACCACAGTGTCGAGAAGGGCGGAGACTGACAGCGGAGGGCCCGTCAGGACAAGGTCGTCACTGCAGCCCGCGCGTCCGCCCCCCTTCTTGAGCTCCAGCGTGAACAAAGAGCCTCGCGTATCCCATTTCTCAATGTTCTGCAGCGCTATATCGCGGATAACTCTGGAGCCGGACGTCGAGAGGACCTTGACGCCCGTCCTCAGGCCCACGTCGACGAGGCAAGGGTCAGCATCGTCCCCCGACTGTGACACAAGGAAAAGACCCGTGAACCTGTCGGACCTATCCGACAGGGCTTGGGCCGCGCTCGACCGCGAGGCCATGCCGACGGGGACCGTTGTGGCCTCCCGGGCGCCAGCGGCTGTGGCGCAGGGGCTGGGGAGGGCAGGCGAAAGAGGGGTCGTGGCTTTCGCTTGTTTGGGGCGTCGTTTCCCCCCCCCCCTACATGACGGCTGATGGCTTGCTGGGCACAGCGGCCTCTGCGCGCCGCACGAGATCGGCGAGCGTCCTGCCCAGGCTCGTGTCGCACTCGCTCCAGTAGCCCAACCAGACAGCGCGGACGTCCCGCGGTGTCTTTGGGTCACAGATCCATCGTGCGAGCCTGTCGACGAAGCGGGCCCGCCGCGCCGGATCGAAGGAGCGGTAGAGCTGTCCGGCCTGAGTAAAGTTGTCCTCTTTCGCCAGGACTTCCTTGACGCGCGCCCCAGATGCCGGGCATGCCTGTGTGATGAGGTTGCCTGGCCCAGGCCGCGCATGGGCGAGGGGCGCGACACGCGAAGGGAAGTAGTTGACCTCGGACGTATGCTCGACCATGTTGAGCTGCCCGTCGAAGTGTCGCTGAGCAAAAGGGCACCGCGGGGCGTTGGCCGGCAGCGTGAGGTAGTTCGCGCCAAGGCGATAGCGCTGGGCGTCGGCGTAGCTGAATATGCGGGTTTGGAGGAGCTTGTCGTCTGAGTAGGTAACGCCCGGGACAACGTTGGCCGGGCAGAAGGCGAGCTGCTCGTTGCCATTGAAGAAGCTCCCCGGGTTGCGGTTAAGTGTCATGCGGCCAACGGGGTGGAGCGGGTAGACGTCCTCAGGCCAGATCTTAGTCGGGTCGAGCGGGTCCCACGCGTGCTTGTCCTGGTCGGTCGGGTCCATCGTCTGAACGGCGAGGCGCCATGAGGGGAAGTCGCCGCGCTGGATGGCCTCGTATAGGTCTTGGGTTGCATGCGAGTGGTTGGCGCCCCCAACGGCCGCGGCCTGGGCGTCGTCCAACGCCCCGAGGCCCTGGTCTGTGAGCCAGTGAAACTTGACGAGAGTCTCCCGCCCCGCCTTGTTGATGAACTTGAAGGCATGCACGCCGAATCCGTTCATGCGACGGTAGTTTTCCGGCACGCCCTGGTCGTCGAGAAGGTGCACTATCATGTGGGCAGACTCAGGGTGGTGGCTGAGAAAGTCGAGAATGCGCCACCCCTCTTGGACATTCGAGATCGGGTTGGGCTTAAAGGCGTGGACCATGTCGGGGAACTTGATCCCATCGCGGATAAAGAAGACCGGCAGGTTGTTCCCCACGATGTCCCAGTTGCCCTCGCGCGTGTAGAATTTGACCGCGAAGCCGCGCGGGTCCCGAAGCGTTTCGGGCGAGCCCTGGGGGTGCACCACGGTCGAGAAGCGCACCGCCACGGGGGTCCTCGTCCCGGGAGCCCGTAGCGCGTCGCAGCACGTGAGAGCCGAGACGTCGTGCGTCACCTCGAAGAAGCCCTCAGCAGCGGCCCCGCGAGCGTGGACGACTCGCTCAGGGATGCGCTCACGATGGAACTGTGCCAGCTTCTCCTGCAGGTGCATGTCCTCGAGTAGCAGAGGGCCGCGGTTGCCAACCGACAGACTGCTCTGGTTGTTGGCCACGGGGCGGCCCGTGTTAGTCGTCATGAAGGTGGCCCCGCCGAGAGAAACGGGGCACTGGGGCGGGGTGCCAGCGCCTCCTTGCCGTGCTGTCATTGTCGACAGCAATACGGTGAGGACGGTGGGGGAAGGCGGGATAAGAGGGTGACGGTTCGACTGCGAGGAATGGGGGGGCGGGGCGGGTCGTCGTGGGACGACGAGAGGGCGGGCCGCGGGATGCAATGCCAGTTAAAGCGCGTCGCACGGCGGCGACGTGGCGGAAATGTCCGCCGAGGAGGACAAAGCCAACCGGAGACCCGAGTGCGCAGCGGCAGCAAATCTGCACCTACCGCGCCATAAAATCGGACAAAACCCGGAATCAGGAGGCATCACGCCCGAAGAGCGGTACTCGAAGCGAATCGGGACAACTGGCACGGCTGACCGCGGCCCGCCTCCCTCGCGACTCCCCTCGGTCGCCGGCTCGCCTCTTCCGAGCTCGTGTGTGTTTTTGACCTAGAACTGTGGAAAAAATTCTGCCGTGGTGGGCGTGGCGCTCCCATAGAGACGCGTGTGGTGTCTCAGCTCGCGAGGGCGGTCGAGGCAGGCCCTCCGCGAAATGGAAAAGGCGACGTCAGCACGACGCCAGACGACACGCACACCTTCTGCCTGGTCCACGCTGTGCGATCTCCAGCCGGTCCTGGCTCCAGCTGGTCCGCCTCCCCGCCGGCGCCCGCCGAGACCAGCGTGACGAGGCCGCCGCCGCTGAGACCAGCATGTCGTCACTCTCACTGGGTGGCGATGACGCTGCTGCCCCCATTGTCGTCCACCGGCTTCGCGACGTGGGCGCCGAGGTTTGGGCCATCGTCATCCCTGTCGCAGTGTGCATCGCGCTCTCCGTCCTCCTCGTGCAAGCCCTAGGAACCCCGCCCGAGGGAAGGGCACCGCCGCCGCGGTCGTCGTCGGTCGCCGAGCTCGTTTACGACGAGATCGAGGGCGTCGCTGCCGGCGACGGGTCCAGCAAGCGCCTCGGAGGTGCCCTCCTGAACGCTCTCGTCTTTGTTGGCTTCGTCGCTGTGATGACACTGGGGCTATTCGTGTGCGTCAAGAAGCGCTGGCAGAAGGCGATAGACGGCTTCATGGCTTTTGTCCTGGTCGACGTCTACGTTGTCATCCTGGGTAGCGTGATGCTGGCTCTGGTGGGTCTGGGGGGACTGGAACGGGGGGACAGGAACGGGGGGACGCTGCGGGTCTGTAGCGCTGTGCATTTCGTTGCATCTTCTGCACGCCCGCGACGGCGCCCCGCCACCCATCCACAGGGTCATCGATACGACGTTCCATGGGATCTTGCCTCGTTCGTCATCGTCCTTGTCAACGTCGCCGTCGTCGCCGCTGGCGGTCTGCTCCGCCACCTAACTGCGCCCGTTGTTTTCCTCCAGACATGTACCGTTGCGCTCGCGATCCTCGCCTCATGGGTCTTCTCCCGGCTCCCAGAGTGGACAGGGTGGTCGGTGCTGGGAGCCATGGCTTTATGGGACATTTACGCGGTGCTCCACCAAAAGGGCCCCCTTGGGCGCTTGGTCGACGCTGCGACGGCCCCTGGAGGCGTCGGTCTGCCGCCAGGGCTCGTTTACGAGGTGCGAAACCGCGGCCAGCACATACGCCCCCGTGGCACGCCGGGTCCAGCGGCGCAGTCCTCCTCCATCACCCCGCTGCCATCAACGCCCCGCGGCGTCCACGTGGACACCGTCCCCGCGGGGGGGCCGCTGGCGGAGCGCCACAACGACGACCTCGACGACGACCCTGAGGACAGCGAGAGCGAGAGCCGGGTGCTCAAGCTTGGCCTCGGTGACTTCGTGTTCTACTCAACACTGGCGGCCCTCGCCGCGCGTTACGACCTCGCAACGGTCCTGGCGGCTGTATTAGGCGTGTTTTCCGGGCTCGTCTTGACCCTCGCTGCCCTCGCAGCGGGCCGGCGCACTCTGCCCGCACTCCCCATGTCCATCCTCCTCGGTGCCCTCTTCTACTTTGGGGCGCGCTTTGCTCTCGAGCCGGTGGCCGCACAGATACTGTCGCGCGGCGTCCTTTTTGGGTAGGGCGGGAACAACACCGCAACGCGATGAGCGACGCGACACGACCCTTCATTCGAATTCAATACCGGGCACGCCCCCCCCCCCCCCGCCGCTTCCGGGCCAAGGCCACGACACCCGCGTGAACGCGCTCGACCCGCGCGGCCGCCGCGACAAGGCAGTCGACAAGGCGCCCGACGAGCTCCGGAAGGGCGGCGGCAACCTGCGCCGGTGATTCAAGACTCCCAGCCGCGTCCCCCCCCGCCGCTCCGGATCCAGCTCGCGTCGCGGCCTCGATGCGCTCGAGATAACTGGCGTACTGCCGCGTCTCAGCCTCGAACGCAGCCACGGCATCTGCCAAGACAGCCGAAGGCAGCGGGCACGGCAGCGCGAGCTCCTCAAGCGATACACCCGCAGGGAGCTGGGGCGCGGAGCCACCCGGCCGCGCCCGCTGGGCTGCAAGGTCCTCCCAAGCACGGGTGCGCTGCGACAGGCGTACAGCAGCCTCAGCGTGGGCAAGCATGCCCCGGGCGCGGGCTTGCACCGCCCGGAGCTGGCCCAGGTCGGCCTCGAGCCGCGTCCGCAAGGCGTCAGCCGCGCCCGCCGCGAACCTGGCATCACGGGCGACAGCCTGGGCGTGGGCCCCCGCCGCGGTGCCCGCAGGGGGATGCGCGTCGGCGCCCGCGGGAGGGGGGCGCCGCTGGTTCCGCTGCCCTGCCTCCGCGCTGTCCAGGGGGGCGTCGAGCGTGCGGCGCAGCTCCCCAGCCTCGACGCGCTGTTCCATGATGCGCGCCTCCACCGCCAGCAGCCAGTGCTGCGTGGCATCAGCGAGGTCCTCAAAGCGGGTATCTGGCCCCACTGGCCGTCCGTCGCGCGTTGCCAGGGGCGGCGTGAAGGCCGATGGAGGCGGGGCGGAGGCCGGCGGCGCCACCGCGGGGGCGGCCGAAAGAGGGGCGACGGTCGCCGTCGACGCGATTCCGAAGGTGACCCCACCGACGCCGCCGCCAGAGAGGCCGCTACCGCTGGCTAATGGCGCAGCGGTCCCAAATGGGCCTCCACCGGCAGCAGTCGGGGCCGACGTGGCGGTAGCCCCAAAAAAGCTGCTCCCACCCCCAAACAGGGACGGCGCCACAGCGGGCGCAGCTGCGGGGGCGCCAAAGAGCCCTCCCGACAATGACGCGGCAGGGGCGCCGACGCCGCTGCCCCAGCGTCCCGTCGCAGGTGTCGTCGCGGCGCCGGAACCTACCAGGGGAGACGCGGGGAACAGGGAAGATCCCACGGCGGCGGTGTTCCCGCCGGAGGTGAAGGCTGCGAGGAGGCCGGAGTTCGGCGGGGCGACGGTGGCGAGGGCAGTCACACTGGCGACGTGGGTGAGGACGTTGCTGACCACACCGCAACTTTCGGAAGAACGACAGGGAGCGAGACCCGCGACGTCCCAGAGCCAGTACAGCCAATTCACGTTGGTAGAATTCCTCAAACCGGTTGCTCGCCCATTGCAAGCGGCCAAAAAGGTTCTTCAGCCCGGCCGGCGCAAACAAGCACGACTTTTTTGGCTTCGCTACGCCACCGCCGCCGCCACCACGGCTACCAGGCGGAGGCCCGCGCGCGACTTTCCCGCGTGATTGTACCGTTACAGCCGCCGGGAGCCTTTTGTTGCTGGTGGGTCGTTGGTCTCGGCCGCCCATTTCTGCTCATGTTCCTATTCCCCGCGCGCTGTGAACACGATCGTCACCCCCGCCGGAATGTTGCGATATTCGAACGCAGCTTACTGCGAAGCGCGAGGTCCGTCGCAGGCCATGGCGGTGCCGTGCCTGTCCGCGGAACGATGCCCCAGTGCCGTGCAACCCCGCCAGCCGGTTCGCCGGCGAGGCCCGAAACGGAGGGGGGAGTGGAAAATCCGTAGGATACCTTCGGCGGCCGCAACCGGAGTCGGAGGCTTTGGGGGATTGTGGGGGGCTGCATCCAAGGCCGGTGGGCAGACGGAAAGGACTGTTCAGAGGGTGCCCGACAAGAAAGTGGAGGCGAAATTGTCGCGGCGGGCGGCCCACATCGACAAGAAGCGGGAGACGGCGCTGACCAACTTCGATCGGATAGACTGCGGCGCTCTGCTGGACGACCTGGCCAAGGACATCAGGCTTGACGGGAACGAAGCGCAGGCCGAGGTCTGCACGGCCGCAGCCCGGATGGTCCGCGACCTCGTCAGCCGCGCCGTCAACACCAACGCCCCCAACTATCTCGAGCTGCAGACACGCGCCGTGCGTGGAGGGGCGGTCCCACGTCTTCTCTTGGCGGCCGGGGACAAGACGTACAGCGACGAGGGGAGGACGGTGTGTTTCGAGGCGCTCCAGATCCTCTGCTTCCGCCACCAGGTCGCCATCACGACCGTCCTCGCTCACAACGCCCCGGACATCATCGCTGGCGAGAAGGCTCGGGGGTTGCAGATTGAGCCCGTGCCGTGACGTGCGTCCGTGACGCAGGTGGCAGCGTGGTGTGTTATCCGGACCCGCGGAGGGGAGCTTTCCGTCCACCATGCTCCTGCTCAAGAGTGCCCCCCTTTCACATGTCCCCATCTTCCTCTCTTCGATTGTCGCAGCCTCGTTGAGCCCCAGCGGGCGTCGCGCCTCTCCCCAGGTGGCCTCGGCGGCGTGTTACTTACTGACGTCCATCGTTGCCTTTCGCGCGGACAGCCACAGCACTCTCTCCGAGGTCGGTCTCGTCCAGCGACTCGTCCTCCTACTGAATGCCGAGGTAGAGGCCGAGGCTGAGGCGGCGGCGGTGGCGGCCGAGCGGTACCGCGCCGAGATGGAGGACTACAAAGCGTCAATGCGCCAGTGGGGCACTGCGTGGGCACCGCGCCAGTGGGCTCCCAATCCCGTCAAGCGCCCCGACGTGCAAAGGCCCAAGCGTCCTTCGCGCAACTCGACGGGCGAGTGGACCCTCCTCACCCGCGCCGTTGCTGTCGTGCGCAACCTCTGCCTGACGGAATCGCTGCATGAGTCGCTCCTGGGCGCTGGCGTCCCCGTCATCCTTAGCCGGCTAATGCGCACAGGTGCTGACCCAGCGGCGCGGCTCTCGGCCGCTGTTGCGCTGGCCTCGCTAGTTGGACGGGATGAGGACGCGTGCCGCGAGCTGCACATTGACGAGTTCCTCGTGCGGGAGATTCTGGGGGTGCTTCAGGCCGCCATGATGGGTCGCATGGCCTATGGCCAGTACTGGACGCTGTGGAAGCTTGTCGTCGGCTTGGCATCCCTCTGCGTGCCCGACACAAACAAGGTGATGGTCGTCGAAGCCGGCGGCGTCCAGCTGCTGGCCGATGTTCTCCAGGGCCAGCACCAACAGCAGACTCGGGTCGAGCTCTGGACGTGCACCGCCCTCTGGAACCTCGCATTTTTGCCTGAGGGCCGCAAGGCCATCATCAATGAGCCGGGGTGTGTCCCCGCCCTCCGTCGCATTCTCGCGGATCGCGACTGCCTTGAATCGGCGCGGGAAGCCGCCAAGGGTGCCCTATGGACCATCGGGCTCCCCGAGGATCTCGCCATGCTGGGCAAGCGCGCCCCGACCAAGGGGGGCGCCGCGTCAGTTCAAGTCCCGAAGACCATGGAGCCCCATGTGCTCTTGTCGTACGAGGCGAGACAGGAGAGCAACGCGAACCTCGTGCGCGCAGAGCTGGAGAACCTCGGTTATCGCGTCTGGATGGGCACGTGGGTTAGCGACCAGCAGGCGTCGTCCCTCGAGGAGATGGCAGCGGGTGTCGAGGCGGCCGATGTCGTCGTCACCCTTCTCAGCAAAAAGTACAAGGAGTCACAGCTGTGCCGCACCACCGCCGAATACTCATTCCAGTGCAAGAAGCGCATCGTGCCAGTGTACCTTGAGTCCAAGTACCAGCCCACAGGCTGGCTCGGCGCCTTGCTGGGGACCAAGCTCTACTTCAACCTCTCGGGGTGGCTCGAGCAGGGTGCGCCGCCCAACTCTCGGAAGTTCCGGGCCATGGCGCGCGAGCTGGGCACCGGAGCCCTCGTCGACGCAACCCTCGCCCCCGTGGGTTCCTCGAGCGAGTCGGGTAGCCTCAGTGACCCGGAGGACCGGGGCATTGTCGAGGCGGAAGAGGAAGACCTTGCTCGTTTCCAGTATCTCTGGGAGGAGCACGAGGAACACGCTGTCGGTCCTGAAGTCCTCTCCGTGGACGTCCAGTCGAGCGGCGGTGCCGTCCTCGACCTCTGGTTCCTCGAAGACCCCGATGCCGCCACGTGGACAGTCGACGAGGTCTCGACCTTCCTCGCCATGATCGCGCTCGACGACCATGTCACGCCCTTCCGCGAGGCCAACGTCGACGGGCCCGCCCTCGTTGGGCTCTGGCGTGTCTCTGGGGACAAGCGCCTCTTCAACTGCATCACGCGGGAACGGCTCGGCGTTGCATCCTTCCCTGACCGCCTGCGCCTCCTCGAGGGCCTCGCTGCCCTCTTCGACAGGCGCCTTGCCCCGCTCGTGCCACTGCCCCAGGTGTCCGGGACCGAGGACGAGTCAGCATTCAACTCGGACATCGACGGCGACGCTGCTACCCCTCTTCCTTTCAATAGCTCGCCTCCCTCGACGTCGTCCCCGAAATCAGGCGCGGGCACTGGCGTGGCGAGCTCGACAGGGGGGGGCAGGCGCCGCCGCGTTGGCGCCCGCTGGAGCAGGTCGGTGACGGCTGGGCTCCGAGGAGGCCTCTCCGACGAGGTCCGCCCCTGGGGTGAGAGGGGGCGCTGCCGCGCACTTGCCTCGGCCGATCTCGCCGCTCTGTCCTGCTTTCTCTCTGTGGACGAGACGGGCATCCTGATCCCGTCGGGAATGGAGCCGTGGCGGCCCGACGCAATTGTCGTCCTCGCCGGCGGCCTCGTTCGCCTCACCTCTCTGCCCGCGGGCAATCCTCCGTGGGTCCGACGCCGGCTCGACGTCGGCGCTGCCCTCCACCACGCTTTGTCGAGCGAAGGCGCGCCGGGCCCCTCGGTCATCTGCTCCGGGTGGGGAACGCCACACCGGCCCCCGCCCCTTTGCCCCCGCGGCTTTCCCGTCCCCGAGGCCCACGTCGCCGCCGCCTACCTTACGGGGGAAGAGGGCGCCGACCGCCGCGACGCCTTCTGGCCATCTGAGGGACACGCGTCCGCCGAAGACGGACTCGTCGCGCTCCCCCGGCGGCTGACGGTCCCCCCAGCCTCGGTCCTGCGCGAGCAGGCATCGATGGACACGCTCGGCAATGCCTTCTTCACGGCCGTCACCCACCTCGTGCCCCGTCGTTGGACGAGCGTCGCCGTCGTGACGTCGGCCTTTCACGGGCCCCGGACGCGGGATGCTTGGGCCCCGGTAGCGATGGCCGCGGGCCTCGATGTCCGGTGCGTCTTCGTGTCAGATGCATCGCTCGAGTGCCCCGACCGGCTGGGGGACGCAGCCCTTGCTCCGGGTGCCCTCGCGGAGCGGTGCGAGCGTGAGGAGGCCAGCCGCTGCCGGTGGCGCGCCGATGCTGAGGCCGCGGGGCTATGGCCGACGGGCGCGGCTTGGCCGGGCGACGCAAGCTTTGTTGCTCCGCCCGCGCCGGGGCCCGACAGCCTTGCCCGCTTGTCGGCCTGGCTTCATGGTGCGGACGAGTGGGTCTGGGGGTCCGAGGAGAAGCGTGGGCATCTTTGCTATTCGGTGGCCCGCCAGGCCGAGCTCCGGGCGGGGGCAGCCGTTCCTGTGACCCTGTCGACCTACTGAGACGGGCAGGCGAAGGTGAAAGCTCCCCTGGAGGACCGACGGCCCCTCCCAACAGTGGGCCTCGAGTTTGCCACGAGGGCGGAGGCTACCCGTTTTCTCCTTCCCTCGTCCCCACCACACAGCAGTTGACGGTCAGCCGCCCGCGTCATCGCCCTGTCGCGCGTGGAACGTGTGGAGCTCGTCCTCTGGCGAAAGGGGCTGTGCTGCGTTTTTGAGTGCTGCTAGCTGTTTCCCGCCGCAAGAGAGCTTGCGTTGCATCCTGCGCTGCGATGTTCGACGATCTGGCGGTTCGTGTCCCTGGAGACGTGGACTCATCGTGCGTCTCCGCTTCAGAGCAGAGGGCGAGCACAAAAACACGGGGGAACACCCCGGCCGGCCACTTCGGCTCCGCTTGGGCCAATGCTGTTTGCCTTTCGTTTATTGACCCATCCTGATCCGCATCATGGCCCGGCCAACGCAGACGCCGCTCTCGTTAGCCACGAACCGGCGCTTCACCCCAGCTGGTCCGCTGGAGACGCCCAATGCGACACCGGCCGCCCTCTCGTCCAAGCCGGCGAGCGTGCGGGCGCCGCTCGCGTTTGTTCCCGACGACGCGAGACCTCTCATTGGGTTCCTGGACGACACGCTGGACGATCTCGGCCCCCTGCCGGAGGCCTCTGCAGCGTCCAAAACGAATGCTGCGCCCCCCCCCCTGACCACAGCGACGACTGCCCCCCAAAAGACAGTGTCCCCGCCCGCCGTCGCCGACCTCTTCCGGATGTCTCCCAGGCGCCCAACCCCCTCCGTGCCCCGGATCGGTGCCGCCGACTCCCCCTCG
>Ga0255754_10000381_pt1 | contig 34558 bp, 57 predicted proteins | sample 101ome_22_FD_179954 | JGI IMG/M metagenome (GOLD analysis project Ga0255754, IMG submission 179954) | Coastal salt marsh microbial communities from the Groves Creek Marsh, Skidaway Island, Georgia - 101412BT metaG (version 2) | ecosystem: Environmental > Aquatic > Marine > Intertidal zone >... | reverse complement strand
TAATTCGAGATTTAGCTCGTTCGTTAAATCAATTTTATAAAAATCACAATATAAATGTGAGGATACACAAATAGGAGAATAAATTATGGCAATTGTACCAAAAGGAATTATCGTTCATTCAATGGCAGAATACTTAAAGATGCCAGAAGGGCCAATGAAGGCTCACGATTTCTTAAAATCAGTAAAACTTTCAGTTCATGGTTTCATCCACCCAGATGGAACTTATGAAAAGATGATTGAATCACCAAACAAAGCTGCACATGCTGGTGCATCTAAATGGGCTGGGTTAGAACACTTAAACTCACACTTCTTAGGATTTGAGTTATTAGTACCAGGAGAACACGATTTTGGTACTTTCTCAAAGGCTATTGAAACACCAGGAACTTATACAGAAGAACAATTCCAAACTGCAGTCGCAACTTGTAAGTGGTGGATGAAGGAATATGATATTCCTGCAGAAAATGTAGTTCGTCATTCAGATTGTTCTGGTGATGATGTAAGAGGAGCTGGAAAAGGTAAAACAGACCCAGGCAGTGCTTTCGATTGGGATAGATTTAAAGAGGCATTAGTTTCTTAAAAAATTAAAAAAAATATATTTAAAATTATAAACAAAAAAGGTTACGATAATGAATTTAATAAGGAGAAAATGGATGGCTTTTAAAGACATTTTTAAAGACGAGAATGACATCAACGAAAAATCAGTAGTTGGTTTTGCTTCATTCGCAATTATGAGTTTATTTGCAGCTGCAGATTTAGTAACCGGTATTTTAGGAACAGATTTAGTTATTTCTGATACAATCTTCAACTCATTTGTAATCATTACACTTGGTTCATTTGGTATTGGAGAAGCTGGTAAGATTTTCGGTAAAGATAAATAAACTAAATAATTACATTTTATAATAAAGGTTGCATGGAAAGATTTAAAAAAATTTCACCTCTAGATATGAGTGAGTGGTTTGTTCGTGAAGACGAGCAAACTACTTTTACTCCAAATGATTGGAACTTACCTATACCGTGGATTTCTTCATTTATATACACACATCTTACAGCTAATTTTTGGGGATATCATCAAGGTGCAGAAGCAAATGATTATGAACAACCTAGAGTTCTTCAAATAGGTTGTGCACAAGGTGGGGATGCAGTAGAAAATGCAAAAATATTAAAATTACCTATGTTAAATGGTGAACTTCATGTTATTGACTGGTTTAAAGGAAACTTAACTGTTGATGAAGATGAAGAATGGTATTATAATGAAGATAATGCTCCAATATGGAGAACCCATTTAGAAAAAGAGGCTGAAAAATTTGATGTTTCTGATAGAATTACGATATTTGAAGGTGATTCTCGTGAAATGATACATAAAGTAAAAAACAATTATTACGATGTTGTTTTTATAGATGGTGGTCATGAATACGATATAGTAAAATCAGATGTAGAGAATGGATTTCAGAAATTAAAAAATGGTGGAGTGATGGTATTTGATGATTTTAGTGGAGGTAAACATTCATATGAAAAATTTGATATAAAAAATGCTACAAATGAAATGTTACAAAAAGATACATTTAGATTTGGAGATGAATTAGTTCATGTTGGTGTTGTAAAAGCAGTACATGAATTTTTTGATGGAAACTATATTGTGTGTGAATCACATGATAAAGCATACCATATAAAAGGATATAAAATAGAAAGGTTATAAATAAATGATATATTGGTTCACAGGTCAACCTGCACATGGTAAGACCGTATTAGGTAAAAAGTTACACAAGTTTCTACAAACAGAAAAACGTAATTGGCGTAAAGATGTTTTCCACTTAGATGGAGATGATTTACGCGAATTAACAGTTAATAAGGATTATTCCGAACAAGGACGAATAAACAACATCAGAAACGCTCAGATGATTGCTGAATACCTTCACAAAAATGAGTGTGATGTTGTTGTTTCCCTTGTTGCTCCATATCGTTGGTTAAGAGAAGAATTCAAAGAAAGAATTGGTTACGGAGATTTCCAAGAATTTTATGTACATTGTTCAGAACCTCGCGAGAGAGACCACTTCCATGTTAAAGAATATGAACAACCTGAAATTGAATTTATTGATGTAGATACAACTAAAGATGACCCTCAATTATCCTTTTCAAAGATTATCAATCATTTGAATAAAGTAAATAAGTTATGATTAACGAAATAATTTGTATAGGCACATCTTACACTTGGGGAGATGGTATTGATACAAAAAGAAATAAAAAATTTGTAAAGTGGTATAAAGAAAATACTAATGAAGATGTATCTAGAGAAACTCATGCCTGGCCTGCTTTATTATCTAATCTAACGAATATCAAAACTCGTAATTTGGGTAAATGTGGTTCATCCGTAGAATATGTTTGTAGAAATGTAGAAGAACTTTTAGAAACGGAAGATTTATCAGATAAATTACTTATTTTAGAATATGCAAATTGGGGTAGGAGTGAATTATGGTCTACTAAATATCAAAAATATATAATTGCAAATTGGGGACCCAGCGATGGTGAAAACTTTGATAGTGGGTTTTCAACCTATCTTACTATTGATTATGGAGAACAATATGATGATACACCTTATGTTTTCTGGGATTTTAGAGATGAAATAGAAGTTTATAATACTTTTTGTGATAATTTTGTAGATGAGATGGAGATACTAATCAAAAACGATAGAAATTTTCTTAATCTTTTATACAAGTTAAATCATAAAGATATTAACTTTTTAGTCATACCATTAGAGCCATTTTTTTGGAATGAATTATTTAATGATAAAATTTTGTTAAACAACTCTGAATTATTCTATTTTAATTCTGAAAATTATGGTATGGCTGGATTTATTTCAAATAAAGGATTACGAGTAGTTGATGATATAATTGATAGTAACGAATCACACCCATCACCTCAAGGACATATTGAAATTGTTAATAAACTTTTTCAAACTTGTAAAGATAAAAATTTATTCTAATGGCGAATATTAAAGCAAAAGCAGATAAAGAAAGTTCATCATCAGATGTAAAATATTCATTCTTCGCTGGAAGATGGCAGCCACTACACAAAGGACACCTTTGGTTAATCAACGAAAGATTAAAAGAAGGATATAATGTCTGGTTAGGTATCAGAGATGTAAAACCAGATGAAAAGAACCCATGGACAGCAGAAGAAATTTTAGAAATGGTCAAAGAGGGTCCACTCAAAGAACTTATTGAAGATGGTAAAGTTCTACCAACTATTATACCTGATATTGAATCAATCAATTATGGTCGTGGTGTTGGTTATGATATTATAGAACACATACCACCAACAGAAATCGGTGAAATTTCTGCAACTTCAATCAGAGAACAAATGAAAAAAGATGGTCTCATATAAACGACATATCGCTAAAACAATCTCGTGGAGAGTGGTAGGAACATTAGATACCATGCTACTTTCTTGGATTATTACAGGTTCTTGGAAACTTGGATTGACTATTGGTGGAGTAGAAGTAATAACAAAAATGGTTCTTTATTTTTTACATGAAAGAGCCTGGTATAAATTTATAAATTATGGAATTGATAAAACCGCAAGTAAGAAACGAGTGGGGTAATCTAAAAGAGATTATCGTAGGTAGTGCAATAAATGCACAAGTACCAAAAGTGGGTGATAAATGTTTACACAGTATTGATTATGCACATTTATCCGATGAAGAGTTTCAACAAAGACCCAACGGATTATATCCTCAGAAGTTATTAGAAGAAACAGAAGATGATTTAATTACCATAGCAGATACTTTAATGAAATTGGGGGTAAAAGTACACAGACCTCTAGATAAAGATTTTTCAGAACCAATCAAAACTGATAATTGGGAAGTGGATGGATATTACAATTATTGTCCTCGTGATTCTATGTTGGTAATCAATGATAAAGTTATAGCAACTCCAATGACACTTAGACATCGTTCTAATGAGGCTGATACTTGTAAACCTCTTTTTGACCAAACTCATTGGGTTGATGCACCAAAACCAAAATTATTAGATTCAATTTATCAAAGAGATGATTTATCTATTCCAACTCTTTTAAATGGAGAACCAGTTTTTGATGCAGCAAATGTTATTAAACATAATAATGATTTACTTTATTTAGTTTCTAACACAGGTAATTTAGATGGTGCAAAGTGGTTAGAAGGATATTGTAAAGAAACTTTTGGAAATGAATATAAAGTACATCCTGTCGAGAATGTTTATGCATATATTCACATTGATACTACTTTTGTATTTCTAAGAGAGGGACTGGTATTACTTAATCCAACACGAGTTAATCAAGATAATCTACCTCACTTTTTAAAGGATTTTGATAAAATTTGGGCACCAGAACCTTATCCAACACAAGTTCTTGATGATTGGTGTCCTGCATCACCTTGGTTGGGGATGAATATATTACCTATTAATGATAAATTAGTTATGGTAGAAGAACACCAAAGTATGTTAATGCGAGAATTAAATAAATGGGGAATTGAATCTATACCAGTTCGAATGAGACATGCTAGAACATTTAGTGGTGGTCCTCATTGTGTAACCCTTGATGTAGTTAGAGAAGATGATTAAAATTTTAGATTTAAACTATCAAACACCTCGAATGTTTGGTGAGTTTTTCAAAAAATATGAACTATCAATTGATAATCTTGATAATGTTAGTGGTGAATATGATGTTGTTATTTGTCATCGAGAAGGAATTCAAGATGTAGATTTTTCAGAAATAGAACAATACTGTCATAAAGATACTAAAATTATTTGTGATATAACAACTGAAAGTGGTAACATTCAATGTTTTTTAGATTCATTTAAAGAAACAACTGACAATAATGATTATCAGTTTTATTTGATAGCAGATACGGATTTAACAAAATACTTTGAAAGAGTTTATGTAAAATATAAAACTTTACAATCTTATTCATTATCATATTATGCATTTCTAAACCCAATGGGTGATAATCGAATGAGTTTGTCTACTGAATTTTCTTCATATGAAAACTCATTCATGTCATTAAATAATAGTTGTAGAAATCATAGAGTTCTTTTACTTAGTAAACTTCTAAATCGAAATATTGATTTAAGAAATTGTTCTTTTTTATTAACAACATCAAGTGATGTTGGTTATATTCACAATCAAAAAATGTATAAAGATACTATAAATTCTTTGATTGAATTAAAATTAATATCATTAGATGATAAAGAGAAATTACAATCATATCCATTACCAAAACAGTTAGATGTTGATTTTAGACAATTGGGTTATTTACCAAATTCGATAAACAAAAAGATTTATAAATCAATATTAAATTTAGTTACTGAAAATCTTTTTGGAGTTGCACATGGAGATATAACTGAAGATAAGATAGTAACATTTACAGAAAAAGTAATGAAACCTTTCCAGGCAAGACAAGTTCCATTATTCATAGGACTTCCTAACTTACAAAGTACTCTTAGAGAACTTGGATTTGATTTATTTGATGATTTGATTGATAACTCGTTTGAACTTGAAGAAAATCATTCTATTCGAATGGATAAAATATTGGATGAACTAGAGCGATTATTAACTTTAGATTTATATGAATTTAAACAAAATAATTTGATTAGATTTGAAAATAACTATAACTTATTAAACACACTTAGAGATACTGGTAGAGAACTGATAGAATCTTTTTTATTAGAAACTAATATTTTTAATATAGAAAAATCAAAACAATCTATCAAAAAATAATAACATACTATACTTATACTAAAATAGATTAGTATGGAAAATAAAAACGAAAAGATATTCCCTAACTTTGACCCAACTTCTGATTTATCTCAAGCAGGTAAGCAAAGAAAGATGAAACGAGGGTTGGGAGCAAAACCACTTTTAAAATCAGAGATACAAGAGGTTCAATCAAAAGCCCGTTCTGCTATGGAGGCTGCTCGTTTATTGGGTGTATCTTATAACACTTATAAAAAATACGCGAGAAAATACGAAATCTTTGAGGATTTAAAAAATCCAAATGGAGATGGTATTCGTAAAGGTTATAATATCAAACGAGGTAAGTTTTCTCTCGATGATATTTTAAAGGGTAAGTATCCAGATTACCCTGTTTGGAAACTCAAACAAAGATTACTTCACAATGGGTATATGTTAGAGAAATGCAACAATTGTGGTTTTGAAGAACAAAGATTAATCGATGGTAAAGTACCTTTAGTTCTTGACCACATTGATGGTGATAGATGTAACCACAAATACGAAAACCTAAGAATGTTATGTTTCAATTGTTCATTCTTAATCAACGGAAATCTCTCAGGCCCGAAAAAAGAATACGAATATTAGGAAAAATGAAATAAATTTTGTATCTTAGCAATTAAAATAAATTATGGCATATTCAAACGAATACAAAGAATGGGTAGATAACTCAGTAAGTTCAAGTTTCTCAGTTAGAGATGTTTCTGCAAACCTAAGTCCAACCGAAACAAATGATAATGTTCAATGTGATGGTATGGGATTTATCGGTATGTATAAACAAGAAAATGGATTACTTATGTTAAAATTTCCTGAAGATAATGAAATTGGATATAAACTTGTAGATTATCCCACAGTTAGAAAACAACTACAAGGATTAGAATGAGTTATATAATTGGAAATAAATGTGTAGGTGTATGTGATACTGGTTGTGTCACAGTTTGTCCAGTAGACTGTATTAATGGTCCTATTGATATTGCTGGTATGGGTAAAGAAGTTGAATCAATGTCAGAAGAAGAAAAACAAGGTTTACAACTTTATATTGACCCAGAAGAGTGTATTGATTGTGGTGCATGTGTACCTGAATGTCCAGTGGATGCAATTCACGAAGATGAAGAAACAGCTATAAGAAAAGAAGGAAGTGATGAATCGGTTCGTAAAAATTATGAATTTTATAATCTTGAATGGATTAAAAAATGATAATTTACAATAACGGTTGTTCTCATACTAAAACCGGCGAAGATTTTTTTTCTCACGGTTATTTTGATATTGTTTGTAAAGAATTGTTTAGTAACGATTATCATACTGTAGCTCTTGAAAGAGGATTATACAATTATGAAAAAAATAAACTTTCAAAGTTAAAATTAGATTCAACTAATATTCTTTTTAAACACGCACTTAGTGGTAAATCAAACGATTTAATTTTTTTTGAAACTTTAAACTTTATCTACACTACTTTAGGTACTAAATTAAAACCAAATTTAATTATTATTCAATGGAGTGGTCCTAACAGAAGATTTCACAGCGAACCTGATGGTGGTATTATTGATATTAATCCACACGATAATACCGACTTAGGAATCAAATTTGAACCACTTGCAACAGAACAAACCCTTCAATATATGATAACTTTACAAGATATATGTAAACTTCATAATATTGAATTTATTTTTATACCTTACATGGAATTGGATAAAGAAGTAGTTGAAACCAGTCCAATAGTAAAACAACTTAATTTAAATAAGTTTACAACTTCTTTGATTGAAGGTCATAGAAATCTTTTTAGACAATCAGGTTATTCAATGGATTTACAAGGTCACCCAAACTTTTATGGTATATATCAGATAGCAAAATTAATACTTGAAATTTTAAACAAAGATATAGGTCTAATTGAGAACTACATTGAAAAAGATGATATTAAAAAAAGTAAAAAACCATTACAAAATTTTATCAAAAAATACGGAAATAAACTTGGTGAAGGGGTAATAGAAAGTGTTAAAAAAATTAAAGATTTAATTTAATTTGTTTTTTTGATATTTTTTTTGTATCTTTGCAAGTAAATAAATATTTATATATAATTAACATTAAACAAAAAGAAATGGCAAAGTATTTCGAAGTTACAGTTGAAGTGGAAGTTGCAACCATGAAAAATGGCAACCCAAAATTGAAAAAAGAAATCTACTTAGTAGATGCACAATCAGTAACCGAAGCAGAAGCGAGAGTAGTATCGGACTTCGAACAAAGTGGTATGCAGATTGACTACAAAGTAAGTGGAGCAAAAGAAAGTAGAATAATCTTGGTAATTGAATAATGAGTAAAGAACCTCAAATTAAAGAAGAGGAAGTTAAAACTAAAGTGGCGAAAAGGGTGCCCCCTGGTGACAGATGGACACCCCTTTCTAATACTACTGTGGTTTTAGATTCTTTAACTGATTGTCTTGAATTTATTTACCAAGATATTGGTAAAACTCAATTCTACATGGATGCTCGCGAAGGGTATGTTTACATTGTAGATACTGAAGAAATTATTATCGAACCAGAACCAGAAAAGAAATGGAGTTTATATGGCGAAGATTAGAAAAAAATTTTTATCTTTACTATTATTATTCGCAATAATGTTTCCCAAAACAGGTCTAATTATAGAGCATAAATCTTCTCAACAAATGGAAGAAGATGGGGAAGTATTTTTGGGTATTTAATAATTCTATAACTTTTCTATATTTATAATAAGTTAATTAAATCAAAACAAAAACAAATTAATTATGACAACTTTTTTAGTTATTTTAGGATTGCTTGTAGCTGGTGCAGGCGTTTATTACTTCCTTATCAAAACCGGTAAAATTAAGGATGAGGATGGAGACCTAATCGCAGATGTGGTTGAGGACAAAGTAGAGGACATCAAAGAAGATGTTCAAGAAGTGGTTAAAAAAACCAAAACACGCGTAAAGAAAGTTAAACAAGAAGTTAAAGAGGTTATTGCTGAAGTTGAAGATGTAGTATCTGCAATTAAAGGAAAACCTACAAAATCAAAACTTAACTCTCTTACGAAACAGCAATTAGTTGATGCTGTAAAACAAGACCATGGTGTAGAATTAGATGGCTCTGTTAAAAAATCAACACTAGTAAATAAGGTTTATGGTATTTATAACAATAAGCCACAAAAGTAAAACAGGAGTAAAACCTTGAGTTTAAAATTATTACTTACCGAAGCAGTAGTTGTTGATTCTATGTTCGATATAGAACAAGAACTATTGAACATTAAAGAAAGTATTTTAGAACAAATGATTATCGAGGGTGTTGATGACCCTGGTATCTTAAAATGTGTTTTCATGGCAGGCGGACCAGGTTCTGGTAAATCGTTCACTGCCATGGAAATTTTCGGTATTGATAAAAAACTTAAATCATCGTTTTCTTCGTTTGGGTTAAAATCAGTAAATTCAGATAGTGCTTTTGAAAAAGGATTAAAAGACAATGGTATTGACCCAAAAGATTTAGCAAAAATAGAAAAAGAAGATGCTGAATTATGGGATAAATTGACTGGTGCACATGCAGATTCAGTTCGTTCTAAAGCAAAACAACTTACTAAAAAACAACAATCATTTTACGAGGCTGGTAGATTAGGTATGATAATCGATGGTACTGGTCACGATTATGCTAAGATTAAGAAACAAAAAGAAAAAGCAGAAAAATTAGGATACGATTGTTATATGGTATTTGTAAACACTTCATTGGAAGTTGCCAAGGAGAGAAACTTAAAAAGGGATAGGGTATTACCAGAAGATTTATTAGAAAAATCTTGGAAAGATGTTCAAAATAATTTGGGTAAATTTCAAAATTTATTTGGTGGTAGTTTCCGAATTGTAGATAATACTGTTTATAAACCTATCGCTAAAGAAGTTCAGAAAGCAATAAATCAATTTATAAGTAAACCCGTTTATAATCAAACTGGTAAAAAATGGATTAAAACAGCAAGAGATTTAAAAAACAAAAATCTTATTAAAAAATAATGGCAAAAGGTTTAGTTAGTGGGAATTATTTAGAAAAACCTAAAAAAACCCGAAAAGGAATTCACGCGAAAACAAAACAATCAAAATCTAAAAACGCATCCTTGTATAAAAAAGCCTACCGAGGTCAAGGTAGATAATTAAAAAAAATAAAAGTGCTTAACAAAAACAGTATTGTTTTTCTTGGTGATTCGTTCACTTGGGGAGAAGGGTTAGAGTTTTATTCTAATTTTCCAAAATGGGTCAAAGAACGAGAAATTGATAATAACAATTGGGTTATCTTACGAGATAAACAAGACGAAGATTCTATTAAGTTTAGAAATGAACATAGATATCCCCATTTAGCTGCATCTAAATTAGATTGTAATTATTTTGTAGATACCGAAAATGGTGGTACTATTGCAAGAAACATAAAAGTATTAAAAAAAATACTAATTAATAATCAAAATATTACCGATGTAGTTATACAGTTTTCCACTTATTCACGCGAAACTTTACATATGAATTTTGAATGTAGTTGTGATTTTTGTCTGGATACTCATTGGGCACCTATACTTGATAACCTAAATATGTTTATCATAAAAAAGTTAGATAAAAACAATGGTGATAATGAAATAAAAAGAAACGAACAAAAAGTATTTGATTATGTTTCTCAAAAAATCAATAATACTGATTATAAGAGTACTGAATTTTTAGAACAAGTAGATGATTTTGTACAAACAAATTTTACCAGACAATTAGGATTTTTATGTGAAAGTTATTTTAAAGAATTAAAAAACTCTCACAACATACGATTCCATTTTATAGATTCTTGGTGTACTACTACAAGTAAACTACTAAATAAAAATATATTTATACAACAAAATTTAATACCGTTAATTGGAAAAACAGATAGACCTTATCAAAATTGGTATGATTGGACACAAACCTTTGATAAAAAATTACTATCAGAAGATTTTCCTAAAACTGGCAATGGTCATCCAACTTTAGAAATGCATGAATACTTAGGAAAATCAGTAGTTAATCATTTTGCATCTTTTTTTAAACTTTCTTATATTTAATACCAATAATATAAATTATTGTAAAAATAATATAGGAGAGTATGAAAAATTTAACAGAAGAAATCGGAAGAATTTGCAATATTTTAGAAGATGCAGTTGAAGAGCAAGATTGGAAACTTGTATCTAAAATGATTGATGCATTAGATGATGTTTATATGACATTGGATAAAGAAGAAAGTTCTTTCGGAGTTTATGACGAATAATTATTTAAATATAATACAAGAGAAGGGTTATTTGGTTTTGGATAAAAATTCCATAAACCTACCAAATTCTTTAGTAAATGATATTGATTCTTTATTTTTAAAATATAGAACTAATGAAGAATCGTTATTTCAAAATGTAAGATTACATAATATAGGAACTGTGTCAGTAAATGACAATGTAGAATTTAGTTCTCTAGTTGAAGAAAATAAAAATAACCCAAATTGGTTTCAAATTTGGAAAAGTTCACCAATTTTAGATGAAGATAAAAATTTAGTTGAACTTTATAATTCAAAAATAGTTGATTTAATTTATGAAGTTACTCCAACTTCCATGCATTACGAATTTACTTGTTTTAGAAAAGGTTGTGGTATAAAACCTCATAAAGATGCAAATGACCATAACCCAAATAGATTATGTGTAATCTTATCTTATTTCAGTAACGAATGGAAACGAGAATTTGGAGGAACTTTAATATTAAATCAATCTGAAGAAATTGTGCCAAATGAAAATACAATAGTTATTTTAGATTTTACTAAAAATAATATATCACATGAAGTATCTAGAGTTTTAGTAGATAAAAATCGCCTATCGTTAACAACCTTTATTGACTACGAAAATAAATTATGATTATACCAGTAGATATTAAAGCCCCGAAAAGAGTAGATAAGACATGGGGTTATGAACTATGGATTCACAATGATGAAGATTATTGTGGTAAACTATTAGTTTTTACCAAACAAGGTAATAAATTCTCAATGCACTATCACTTAAAGAAAAAAGAAACTTGGTATGTTCAATCAGGTGGATTTGACTTTCATTGGATAGATGTAGAGAATGGTAGAAGAGAAAGAAAAACAATCAAAGAAGGAGATTCGGTATTAATTGAAAGAGGATTACCGCATCAGTTGATTGCACTTGCAGACAACTCTACAATAGTAGAAGTATCAACCGAACACTTTGATGAAGATTCGTATCGAATATACAGAGGAACATTTGAAGATTTAAAATAATGACACATATTCACTTACCAGAATTGACCCAATTGAAAGAATCAATTAAAGCTAATCCATCTTTACTTAATTACTACGCCAAGATTGATGGGTGGGTTGGACCAACTAAATCAGTTCAATATTTAACTGAAATTTTAACAAAACTTTAACACTTTTTGTTTTTTAGTCTCAATCTTTTTATGTATATTAGCTATGTAAATGATTGAGATATGAAAAACACACATTCTTCTTATTGGTTATCGGATTGGGAAGACGATGACATTATTGTAGAAAACCTCAACGATGTTGAGAAAAAATCCCTTGACCTTTATAAACTAGCTTCTGCAAAAAGAGCGATTTCAAACTTCGTAAATATAGTAACAAATGACTCAATACCTGTTATTTACAATACTCGCGGTGATTCTTATACAGATGGCAAAACGGTAGTAATCGGAGCCAAAGTAGTAGAACCTAAAGATTTTGATGTAGCAGTTGGTTTAGCATTACACGAAGGTTCACACATCAAACTTTCAGATTTTAATTTACTTCAAGATTTAAGTATTCTTGTCCCTACTTACATTACTGAGGGTGCTATTAAAAAAGGTATTTACAATACTTTAGAGATTGTTAAAAACCTTTGGAACTATGTAGAAGATAGAAGAATTGACCATTATGTATTTACCTCTGCTCCTGGTTATAGAGATTATTACCGAGCGATGTACGATAAGTATTTTAACGATAGAGTAATTGACAAAGGTTTACTTTCAGATGAATATACTGATGAAACTATCGAATCTTATATGTTTCGAATCATCAATCTTCACAATAAAAATACAGATTTAACCAAACTTAAAGGACTTCGTGAGATTTACAAGTTAGTTGGATTAGGTACAATTTCTCGTTTAAAGGATTCTAAAGATACTTTTGATGTTGCACTTGAAATGTTTAAGGTAATTCTTAAAAACCTTTCTAATGTATCTTTAAACGATGAAGAAACCCAACAATCACAAAGACAAGATAGTGGTAATGGTGAAAATGGTGATGGTAATGGTGAAAACTCAACCCAACTAGAACTTTCAGATGAAACCAGCGATGAAATGGGTGGTATGGGAGTTTCTGCCGAAGGTATGAAAGGTAACCAATCTTCACAATCTAAGGCAAATCCAAAAGAAGAACTTTCAGAAAGACAAAAAGAATTACTTTCTAAGAAAATCCAAAAACAAAAGGATTTTATGGATGGAGATATTCAGAAAAAAACCATTTCTAGAAAAGACAAAGAAAACCTAGATGCGATTCAAGAATCTGGTTCGGAAATCAAATCTGTTGGTGAAGGTGTTGATAATGGTTGGGGTAATTATCCTCAAAAGGGAATTGAGTGTATTGTGGTTAAGAAACTAACTCGTTCACTTTTTGAATCTGAAATGTTCCCAATGACATATAACAACTATTGGAACTCAACTGAAGGACCAGTTCAAATTCGTTACCAAGAAGAAGTTGATGCTGGAATCAAACTAGGAACTATCTTGGGTAGAAAACTCCAAGTGAGAGGTGAGGATAGAAGTACAGTTTTCAACAGACAAAAAGTTGGTAAGATTGATAAGAGAATGATTTCATCTTTAGGATTTGGTAATGAAAATGTTTTCCAATATACTGAGATTGATTCTTACAAAAAAGCCAATCTTCATGTTTCAGTTGATGCAAGTGGCTCAATGAATGGTGAGAAGTGGCAACAAACTCTAACTAATGTGGTTGCTCTTTGTAAAGCGGTTGATATGATTCAAAACCTATCAATCCAAGTTTCATTCAGAGGATGTTCACAAGGAAAACCTTATGTAGTTCTTGCTTACGATTCTAGAACTGACAAGTTTTCTAAGGTAAAACAAATGTTCCCAGCTTTCCATACATTTGGAACTACACCAGAAGGATTGGCGTTCGAGGCAATTATGAAAGAGTTCTTACCTTCAAACAATGATATGGATTCTTACTTCTTGAATCTTTCAGATGGTGAACCTTATTTCAATGGTCGTAACTTCTACTATGGTGGCTACCCTGCTGAACAACACACTCGTAAAATGGTAAAACAAATCGAAGGAATGGGTGTTAAGACACTTTCTTACTTCGTTGGTGGTCAATACGATGGTGAAACATCAATGGGTGCCTTTAGAAAAATGTATGGTAAAGGTGCCAGTTTCATTGATGTAACTAATTTACCACAAATCGTAAAAACAATGAACAAGTTATTTTTGGTAAAATAATTCAAAAAAAAGTACTAAAAAATTTGGTAGTTTGAAATATTTTTACTATATTAGCTTTGTAAGATTGAGATAATAATATAACCCTTAAAACACAAATTATGACAAAAGATTACACAATCGGATTAGTACCAAACGAAGTTTACAAAGTTGAACAATTTGGTAACACATTTAAACTAGTTGATACTCAAGGAAATAAAGTGGGTGCTCTAGGTACAACCTCTCTTAGAAAAGGTGCATTCAACGAAGGTAAGGCAGTTCAAGCCTATATCAACAAAAATGGTAAGAAAACATTCAGAAAAGTTGATATGGATGTTTATAACTCGTTGGTAATTCCAATGAATACTGATAACGGTGGTATTCAATTTGAAGATAATACCGACCACACGGCAATCAAAGATTTCATTCACCAAGGTTCGATTCAATTAAAACCAAAAGAATTGGTAATGACCGATTTAAAGTGGAAATACCTAATCAGGTCAGCTGTAAGAGCTAAGAACATTATGATGACTGGCCCTGCTGGTTGTGGTAAAACCATGGCTGCTAAGGCGTTAGTAAAATCACTTGATAGACCAGATTTCTATTTCAACTTAGGTGCAACTCAAGACCCAAGAGCTACCTTAGTTGGTAATACTGCATTCGACCAAAAGAAAGGAACTTTCTTTGCTGAATCTGCATTCGTTAAAGCAATCAAAACTCCAAACGCAGTGATTCTCTTAGATGAGTTATCGAGAGCTCACCCTGATGCTTGGAACATCTTAATGACAGTTCTTGACCAAGGACAGAGATACTTGAGATTAGATGAGGCTGAAGGTTCTCCAATTGTAAAAGTGGCTGATGGTGTAACATTCATCGCTACCGCAAACATTGGTAACGAATATACTTCAACAAGAGTAATGGATAGAGCGATTCTTGATAGATTCGTAACTATCGAAATGGATGTTCTAACAGATGAACAAGAGTTTGGATTACTAAAGTATATGTTTCCAGAAGTAAATCAAGATGACCTTCAGGCCATAGCAGAAATAGCTCACCACACAAGAACTCAATCAATGAGTGATAGTGGTAAAGTTACTTCGATGATTTCAACAAGGGCTTCAGTAGAAATGGCTGGTCTAATCTACGATGGTTTCAACTTATTCGAATCGGCTGAGATTTCAGTATTCCCATTCTTCTCACAAGATGGTGGAGTTGATTCTGAAAGAACTTATGTAAAACAACTTGTTCAAAAGTATGTTAAGGATGAGAATGGTGAACCTTTATTCAACGAGATTGACCAAGAAGATATTTCGGAAGATGATATTCCGATGTTTTAGGGTTATGAAATAAGGAGGGGATTTCCCCTCCTTTTCATTTTGATAATTCAAAATAATTTCGTATATTTGTCAAACAAAATAAAAAATATGAGTTTAAGAGACACAGTTAAAGAATGGTTGAGTGAAGGGAAAGAAATTAAAGTAAATACACCCCTTTGCTCAAAAAGAAAGGTTACAGAAAATCTTTCACAAATTTTAGAACTATTGGAAGAAAATTCTCCAATTATAGCAACCGAAAGAATCAAGTTCTTAATATCAGATATTGAAAATGGTAAATTAGACCCAGGTCAATTATGAAAGCATTATTCAGAAAAGTTGAAAATTACGAACGATTATCTCAACTTGCTGCATTAGAAATTAAAAAGAAAATACAAGGTGGTAATCGAGTAAATTTAGGATTACCCACAGGTGGTACTCCCATTGGAATGTACAAAGAACTTGTGAATGACCCTCATTTAGATTGGTGGAATGTTACTACTTTCAATTTAGATGAATACATTGGAATATCAGTAGACCATCATGAAAGTTATCAAAACTTCATGAATCGAAATTTGTTTAATCATATTGATATTGACAGATTTAATATTTGGTTTCCAGACCAAACCAATAATTATGATGCAATAATTGAAACTGCAGGTGGATTAGATTTAACCATTTTGGGAATTGGAACTAATGGCCACATCGCTTTTAACGAACCTGGTTCTCCATTCAATTCAACCACTCGCGTAGTAGATTTAGATAAACAAACGATAGAAGATAATTCTCGATTCTTTCATTCAGTAGAAGAAGTACCAACTCAAGCAGTAACGATGGGATTGGAAACGATTATGAAATCTAAAGAAATCCTACTTATCGCTCAAGGAAAAAAGAAATTAGATATAATTAAGAAGGCAATGTTTGGTGATATTACAGAAGATATACCAGCAAGTATTTTACAAGAACACGAAAACCTAACTATTTTATATTGTGAGTAAAGTAAATAAACTAATGATTGTGGCCCATCCAGATGATGAAACCCTATTTGGTGGGGCTGAACTATTAAAACACAAGGGTGAATACAAAGTGGTTTGTTTAGATTATGGAAACCACTTGGTTAGACACAAAGAATTTATTTGTGCAATGGAAAAATTGGGAGTTGAAAAGTGGGAGCATTGGGATGGTGAGCCTTATAAATCTTCAACTGCGTATAACGAATCAATTTTAATTCCAAGATTAGAACGAGTTTTAAACGAAAGAAAATGGGAAAAAGTAGTAACCCATAATCAAGGTGGTGAATACGGTCATTACAGACATATTGGAACACATAATGTAATGAGTAGATTAGTACCTGATAAGTTATGGGTGTTTGATACTTGTGTAGATGAGCCATTATCAGAAGAAATCAAAGAACAAAAAGGAACTATACTTAAAGAGTGTTACCCAACACAAAAACAAGTATTACGATGGTTTAAGTGGGATTGTGAACGGATTAGTAAGTATGAATAAAAGATTATTACAAATTTTAGAAACTCTTAAAGAGGATTTTGAAATGTTACAAGATGGTAGATGGGATTTAAACTATTCAGATGGTTCAGAAATCCAAGCATCACTAGATAATATAGAAGAAGCAATAAAAATAGTTACAAATGAGTAAAAAAGACGATTGGTTAGAACAATTAGTAAAAAATTATTCACTTCCAAAAGAGGAGGGTAAAAAAGAAAAAAGAGGTATTTTATCAGAAACACAATTAAAAAATCTAAAAAATGGGAAAAACTAAAGAAAATTTAATTGAAGGATTAAGTCAGGCTGAACTAGAACAAGAGCTTTATAACAGATATAAAGATGAAGTTGAGTATCAAGAATGGCTAAAAACTGAAGGATTTGTAGAGTATGTCAATGGTGAGTTAGATTCAACAAAACCAAGATATTCTGAATCTGATATTATGTTAGCAACTCGTTATGCTTCTCAACAAATTACTATCGAACCTTGTGAAATTGGTAAAGAAGTTTACGATATGTTATTTTCAGAAAAAATTGAAGAATATTTAAGTTTACATATATGATTGATTACGAAGATTACATAGAAGATGCAAAAGATTTTCCAAAAGAGGGAATCATTTACAAAGATATTCAACCACTTTTAGAAGATGATTTCGCTTTCTCAATGGCAATTCGAGAAATGGGTGAGTTGATTGAACAAAAACCAACTTATTGGGTGGGTATTGAATCACGAGGATTTATATTTGCTTCCGCACTCGCAATGAAATTTGGTGGTGGTGTAAAGATGATTCGTAAAGCCGGAAAATTACCTAATGTAAATCATGTTCTTCGTGGAGTTAGTTATGGTTTGGAATATGGTGAAGATAAAATAGAAATGAAACCTGGTAATGGTGATGTAGTGATTGTAGATGATGTTTACGCTACAGGTGGAACAATGACAGCTGCAGAAGGCCTTGCAACAATGAGTGGTTATGATGTGATTGGTAAATTATGTTTATTAGATATAGGAATTAAAAAAGGACACGATGTAAAGTGTTTAATAAGTTATGAGTGAGAAAAAACCTGATAATGTGGTTCATAGTGAAGAGGAAGGGTATAATGCTTCCCTTCTCCCTTACTCTACAAATGTTAGTGCACCTGTCATCAAGCCAGATGATGTATCACTTTGGAAAAACGAAAAAGTAAGTAAAACAAATCACTACTTTAAATCAAGATATGAGGAAATAAAAGAAGAGTATAGAAAACTCATTGAGATGTATGAGTGGAATAAACTTGTATATGAATCAAAGTTTTCATTCACTCCAATAAAAGGTGAAACCTATCACTTATATCAGCGTAAAAGTGGACAGTTGTTTCTTTCTATTATTGCACCAAACGAATGGAATCAAATATTTGTAGGAACTTTTCAGTTGGACTCAAACGATAAGTGGATTAAACTAGGTTAATAAAATATGTGGACAGACGATAAACTACTAAGAACAAGCACAGATAAAATAATTTTAGTATCAGCATCACCATATGAAAGATATGATGAAACCGATATACGAGGTGTTCCAATTTTAGAAATAGGAATTGGAAAGGTAAATTCAGCCTCAAAAATGACACAAATTATTTTAACTCATCAACCAAAAGCAGTTGTTAATTTTGGTTCATGTGGTTCTCTTAAAGGACATGAAATTGGCAAAGTTCTTAAAGTTGGTAAAGTTATTAACGATTATGAAACTTATGGATTGGGTGATGAGATAAGAGAAATAGAGATAAACCCTTATTCAGATATTAAACTCTTTACCACAGACCATTTTTACCAACCCTTTGAAAACTACTCAACTTGGTACAACACAAACATTAACAAATGTGATATTGTAGATATGGAAGGATTTGCACTAGCAAAAGTTTGTAAAGATTTTGGAGTTGAGTTTCATTCTTATAAATGGGCAAGTGATGATGGAAATCCAGAGCATTGGTTAGAGAATGCTGCCAAAGGATATAAAAACTTTAAAGAAGAATTTCTACAACATTTCTTTGGAGAATACTAATATTTTTTGTATATTAGCTTATAATTAAAACTTAAAACAATGGCTTATAATCCTTATTTGTGGTTTACCAAACAAAGAAAAAGAAAACTCCCTAAATCAAGACCTCTATTAGAAAGAATTCAAAATGGAGATTTTGAATACTCTATTTATTTTCAAGAAGCAGAACAAGTTAGAAAAGAAGCAGAACAGATATTCAACGATGTGATGCAAAATGCACTCATTAGTGATATGAAACAACGAGAACACGAAGCAAACCTTTCTGCTAAAATGAAACGAGTTCGTGCTAATAAACTAATGGAAGAAGCAGATAAAGATGAAAAACGAATCCTTAGAGAATTAAAACAAGAACTTGAAAAAGAGTTTGGAGTTGACTTATGGGATAGAGCAATGGAATATCAAATAGGGAGAGGAACTACTGAAGATTTATACCTATGGTATAAAAAACAAGTTGGACAAACCTATACAAAATCAGAACTACAAATGAGAGGAATTAATGTCCGAAATTAAATACATACATTGTTTTGGAACTTCACATACAGCAGGAGGTGGGTTTGAATTTGAATCAACACAAAAGACAGAGTTAAAAAACTTATATAAAAAATGTGGTGAAGAATTAACTCAATACAACTTTTCATGGCCAGGTATTCTTCAAAAATATTTGAATGAAACAAATATTAAAGTTTTAAATCATGCAAAAAGTGGATTTGGTAATGAACTTATATATCGAAAAGTTTATGATATAGTTACAAATAGTGGTTTTAAAAAAGAGGAAAATTTATTTATTTTTGAATTTTCCTTTTCTGGTAGAGCTGAATATTATCTTAATTCTATTAATGATTATGTAGTTTTTAATTATGGTAATATTGATATTTTAGAAACTGAAGAAAATAAAAAATTTATAAATATCGGTCATAATTATTTTTATGATGAGGTAAATGAAACAAAGTTAAATAAATTAAAAAATACTTTAATAAAATTATTTAGAAAAACTAAAAATAGAAATGTTATTGAGAATGATATTGAAAGGAATAATGCGTTCTTTTATGCTTTTATCAATCAATTAAAACTAAATTATTTATTCTTACAACCACCATTTCCTGCAGAAACACTAGATAGTATTCTTAAAAATTTATTATTTACTGATTTTGAAGACCGAGTAATTAAAGTTAACGATGATAAGAATAATTTTTTAAATGTTTTAGATTTTATTCATAATTCTAAATCAAAATATACAATAACAACAGAAACAAATAAAAAAGTACTAGATAATCACTTAGGACTTTTAGGAAATAGAATAGTTGCGTCAAATGTTTATAACACTTTAATAAAAAACAAATACATATCAGAAACCCCTATTAATATAACAGATATATTAAAAAATAAAATAAAGATAAATAACTTAATATAATATTTAATATTATGGAAATTATACAAAATAGATACGGTGTCGATAGGGTGATTGAAAAGATTGATTCTACACGAATTCGAATAATGGGGGAATCCCTCATCTCAAGAAGTTCACAAGATGAAGATGGTAACCAAACGATGTTCGATTTTGAAGGTGGACCTTGTTTAAATGTAGGTGGTACTATTAGTTACAAAGGTACAAAATTTAAAATAGAATCAATTAAATCAGAAGAAGGAAAAGAACTCGATGGAGTGGTAATTGCTTCTGTCTTGTTAGAGGTTACTTTATAATGCAAGAAAGAGTAAACGAGATATTTATAGGTAACAAAGACCCATACGATTGGTTTATGTATGAGGGAAAAGATACTCTTATGGAGTTACTTTACTCAACGATATTATCAATTATTGAAGAAGAACTAGAAGAAAAGATTGCAGTTAGGGTATCTTTTACTTTTAATGGTAATGATAAATCAATGGATTTTCTTGTTAATAGAGATGGTATTGATGATACAATTGAAAAAGTTTTTGATTGGGCTTTGGAAAATGAACGATACGAATTTTGTTCAGAATTAAAAGAAATAAAAGAAAGGTTACAAAGTGAAGATTTTAGTTATAGGAGATAGTTGCACAGATGTTTTCATCTATGGTAGATGTGAACGATTAAATCCAGAAGCACCAATACCAGTATTTGAACCAACCAAGACCATCACCAATCAAGGTATGGCTGGAAATGTGGTTGCAAACCTTAATAAACTCGGCGTAGAAAAAGTAGAGTTAATTACCAACCACGAACAAATCACTAAAACAAGATATGTAGAGTATAAATCGAATCAGATGTTACTTCGAGTTGATTCGAATGATAAAGTTACCAATTCCTTTGATATTAAAAAAGTAGATTTTGATTCATACGATGTAGTTGTAGTTGCAGATTATGATAAAGGATTCCTTACACCAGAAAATTTAAAAGAAATTGGTGAGAAATCTAAACTATCTTTTATCGATACTAAAAAGGTAATCGATATTGACCATTTCACAGGTTTCACTTTCGTCAAAATGAACGAGGTGGAATGGGAACGATGTGAACGATATGGTGCAAAATACGATGAGTGGAAAGACCAATTGATTATTACTATGTCCGAACGAGGATGTATGTACAAAGAGAAAAGATATTCAGTTGATAATTCAGTAGAAGTACGAGATTTAAGTGGAGCAGGTGATACTTGGATGGCATCATTTGCTTGGAAATATACTCAATCAAAAGATGTAGATGAATCAATTGAATTAGCAAATAAGAACGCAACTTTAGTTGTACAAAAAAGAGGTGTTTCAACAATATGAGAAAATACTTACCAACATTAGGAGAGTTGATTGATAGATTAACAATTTGTCAATTAAAAGAGGTCAAGATACCACAATACAAAGAAGAATATCAACAAGAAATAAAAGATATCGTTCATGATATCAATGAGATATTATCAGAATCAGAAGAGTTAACCATTGATGGTGATTTTATTAGAGCAATAGTGGTCTTATCACAAATGAATACTCATATTTGGGTGAATGAAGATAAAGCAAGAAGTGGTGAAAATAAAGGAAATGATTTACTACTCACTCATGGTTTAAATGGAATCAGAAATACTGCAAAGAATAAGATACAAGAAAAAGTTGGTGGTAGAAAGGATTACAAAGTAGATTGTATTGCATCAGAATTTAAAGATTGGGAAGTATCATGGGATTAGAAAAATATAAATACTTAGTTACGATAGGTTGTTCGCAAACATATGGACAGGGTATATCAGAAGAGGAAACTTGGTCTTATAAATTGGCAAAAGAATTAGGATTACAAGAAATAAGTTTAGCATGTAACGGTGCAGGTTGGTATTATATTGAAAATACTTTAACTACTTTTATTGATAAAAACAAAGATAAATTAGATTCGTGTTTTTTCATTTTACAAAATTCTATGTTAGAAAGACGATTAAATTATGAAGAAATGCCTTTGGCTAGAAGTGATTATTTTGAACAATATAATATAGATTATATATCACCAGTTGGGGTAGCTGCACTAGGATTTAAAGATTTGGAAAAGGCTAAACTTAATTATCATCCAACTGATTTAAAGCGTATTAAAAATAATAGTACTGCAGGTAGAGTTGATGGTCAATGGATTGATATCAACGATGTAGTGACATCAATAATTTATTTTCCTGAACATAAACATTATGCAAATTCTAGAAATAACTGGAAACTTGGTCCTAATCATGATACTGAATTACCTCATATTCATGAACAGTTTAATCAATTAATGTTATATTTGGGTAGAAAAATTTATAGTTTTCACTTGTTCTTAAAATCCTTAAACATCGACCATGTAATTGTAGATGGTTATTCACCTTTTGTTAGTCATAATTTAAATTTTGAAAATTACTACGAAAGTGAAGAAGAGTTTAAATGGGTTAATGAGTTCTGGAGTACTTCTGTTGTGAATGAAAAAGACCCAAATGATATTATGGTTTATGATTTTAAAAACATAGATTCTAAATGGATTTACGATTCAATTGATATAAAAAATAAAATTGATGATGTTGTTTTATGGTCTTTATATCAATTCAAAACACATGGGACTGAATGGAATCTTGATGGTGGACATGCAGGTGATAAAGGTATGAGTTTAATTAAAGATGTGATTAAACAGAATTTAGAGAAAAAAGGATGGATTTAAGTAAATACAAGTACTTAGTAGTTTCTGGTGATTCTTTTACACAAGGTCATGTGATGGGAGAGAGGGCTTCTTGGGCTTATTGGACTGCTAAAGAATTGGGTTTAGAATTAATTAATCTAGCAGTTGGGGGTATGGCAAATGACTGGATATTTACTAAACCTTTTTTATGGTTTAATCAAAATAAAGATAAAATAGATAAATCCATTTGTATGGTGGGGTGGAGTGATTTTGGTAGACAAAACACAATATACCAACCAGTATTTGAAACTGAAAATGATGAGAGGTGGATTACAAACATAGCACCAGGTGATTTATCAGAAATACCACCATACGACCCTTCAAATAAAGAAGTCCCTTACGCATTAAAGTTTATGTTTGAAAATAGAGAGGTACTAAAACCTTACTTTGGGTCAATCATAGATGCTTTATTTAAAACAGTTCAATCACAGTTGGTATTAAGAGAATATTTAGAAACTGCTAAAATTCCATTTGCATATCTTGATGCGGTAACTTACAATAAATTTGAAGTAAACGAAAATTCAAGACAAATAAAAATGTTAAATCCAGATACAACCGAGTTGATAATTGATTTTCCAGTCTCTCATAATGTAGATGGATTAAACTCCATATTAAATTCTGAAACATCAAGATATCTTTTTGATAACCATTATTTTGATTTTGAAGGTCAATCTATTATGGGTTGTTATACTCAATGGGAAGATGGTTTAAAATATGAAAAAGGAAATTATGGTCATACCAATATTGAGGGTGCACAAGTTTTTTCTAGAATGATTGTAGATAAATTTAAAAAATTATACCAAATCTAAGAATGAAGTTTATAATAAATACAGGCTGTAGTTATGGGGTGATTTTCAGGTCTATGTTTAGATTCACAAAAGGAAATGACACTCCATTTAAAGTAATTGATTTACACTGCGATTCACATGGTTCAGAATATCAAAAAAGAAGTGTTATTTATACCGTAAATGAATTGATAAAAAAAGGAATTAAAGGTGAGGATATTTATGTGATATGTGAATGGTCTCAACCAAATCGTTTATTGATTGAACTTCCCCAAGAATTTCTTTCTGATATTTTAATTGATAGACCCGATTATTTCGAGTCAAACTTTGTTTTAAATAATAAATTTAAAAAAGTTGAAGATTCCGAATTTAATTTTATTAAAAAATACAAATCTTTGAATGTTATTATTGGGGATAGAATGTATGCAAATATAGAACATGCAGATTTAGATTCATTTGATAATCCAAATGTAAAATTTTATATTAAAGAGTTTATAAAAAATTGTCCTATTAGTTATAAACCAATAGATAGGTTAGAACAATATCTTACCAACATTCTCGATTTACAGAATTATTTAAAGGCAAATAATATTCAATATTCGTTTTTATTAATGAACAATACCTTTGAAGGTTATTATGATAATTTCGCCAATTTTACTTACACTCAAGAAACTCGAAATATCGTACAACAAGAAAAAATAAACTTACCGGATTTATCATCTTTTTATCATATCAAAGATTTTTCTAAATATCTTAATAATATTTGGGAATCAATCGATTTAACAAATTTTGTTTTTTACAAAACCGATAGATTTAATTATGGTGGTATGGATGAATATGCAATGGAAAAATTTGGTCATAAATCATATACTGCTGGTGCCAACCCGTGGGATATACCTGATGATGGTTATTGTACTTCTTTTGGTGCCCATCCACATGATGGTGCCCATGTTTCTTTTTTTGAAGAATATATATATCCAAGAATAAATAATTTTATTGGTAATCTTAATTTTGACTATATAAACAGATGGAGCAAAGATAAACACAATGCAATCAGAGAACATTATAACATCATATAAAACTAAACTCAAAGAGAATGGATTTTTGGACATTGATTTAAATGAATTGTATCCAAATATATTTCAAGAATTTAGAAAAACCATTTCCGAAGAACTTCTTCTTAGTAGATTAGACCGTATTCATGTTGATTCTATGATTGATTCTAAACATGACATAAACTTTATTAAAGATATCATAAAAGAAACCATACCTGGTGAATATCAACTTGAGCAAACTCAACTTAGAGATACTCAAGGAAAACCACAACAAAAATTAGAATTTTCACCATCTTTTACTAAAGTAGGACAAGTAAATTTACTTACTAAATTAAAAAATAAAATTATTAAAATATCTAATCAGTTATTTCAATCATGGATAGAAGGAAGATTTATTCCAACAAGTAGTGAACACATTTTAATAAGAACTCTTGTTAATACGATATTGGAAGATTTTTATGATATAACTTCAAATCCTATTGGAGACCTAGATAATCCCTTTAACATAACCTGTTTTCAAGAAAATGATTTAATAGTTTCACACAAAGATTCAGATGGAGCAAATTTTAAATGTGTAGTTTTACTTTATTTGAGTGATGGATATCAAGAAGGATTTGGAGGTGAGTTAAATTTAATGGGTCATTATAAAGTAAAACCAACATTTGGAAAGTTGGTTATTTTAGATTTTGAAAATCATAATATTGAACATGAGGTAATTAAAGTAAATGAAGATTATTTCAGATTAGCAATAACAACATTTATTAGTAACGATGATTAATAAAAAACAAGAGTGGGAAAAAAACAAGGCCGAATGGGGGTTTGGTAGAACTAAAGTAGATAACTTTTTAGATGAAGAAACCGCTTTAAAGTTATATGAAGAATGTATGAATGCACCCAAAGGTGGATGGACAGTCTTTACTCGTGCAGGTTCAAGAATGGAAGAGTTTAACGATTTGATTTCTTTACCAACCGCACACAGAGTTACATACGATATCATGCATAGTGGTGAGTTTTTATATGAGTTAGAACAAATGACCGGTATAGTTGGTTTGTTACCAGACCCACACTTAGTTGGTGCAGGATATTCAATTATCAGAAATGGTAAAACTCTTGGTTGTCATTATGATTTCAATTGGAATGATAGAATCAGATTACATAGAAAACTAACTTCACTTCTTTACATTACACCAGATTGGAAAGATGAGTGGGGTGGTCATATTCAGTATTATGATGATAATGTTGATATTAATTCAAATGCTAAACTTATTGAATCAATATCACCAAAATTTAATAGATTTGTGATAAATGAAAATGTAAAAGAAGGACCATATCATAGGGTGAGTGAAGTAAACGCACCTGAAGATGTTTATGGTAGATGTGCGATTAGATTCTTTTATTATATTTCTACATCAGAACCAATGAAAGATGACCCACCACATAGAAGTACTTATAAAAGTAATGAGTATTCACACCACAAACTACATGAAGAGGAAAGTTGGGAAGGTCATTTTGTTGGTCAGGGTGGGGAAGATTATGGATATAAACCTAAGTAATGGGAAAGAAGACAATATCATGGGTACAACCCAATTTTAAACAAGGACCCGGTGGGATTGCATCTTACTTACCTTATAGTGCAGGTATTTTATGGTCGTATTCTTTAACAAAAGATTACATAAAAGAAAATTTAGAATTAGATAAGTTGGTTTATAAAAGAGAGCCAATTGAAGAACTTGCACAAAGTTTATCCAAAAACGATATAGTTGGATTTTCAACTTATGTTTGGAATAGAAATTACAACTTCACACTGGCTCAAAGAGTAAAAGAAATTAATCCAAATGTATTTATATTTTTTGGTGGGCCCGAACCTCCTATAACAAATCCAAAAATATTTTCCGAAATTATGCCTTTTGCAGATGTAGTGGTTAGGAGTGAAGGTGAGTATATTGTTGCATCTCTTTTAGAAAAATGGTTAAAAGGAGAAGATTTTTCAGAAGATAAAGGATTATTAATAAATCAAAATGGTATTTGTAAAGATAATGGTGCAGGAGAAAGAATCAATGATTTAGATACAGTACCATCACCTTACTTGACAGGAATATTTGATTCAATCTTACCTTTGGAAAAAGAATGGAACGCAGTAATAGAAACCAACAGAGGTTGTCCTTACAAATGTACCTTTTGTGATTGGGGTTCACTTACTTACTCAAAGATAAAAAAGTTTGGACTTACTCGTGTATTTCATGAAATGGAATGGATGGCTGAAAATAAGATTGGTTTTATGGATGTTGCAGATGCCAATTTTGGTATTTTTGTAGACCGAGATAATATGATAGTAGATAAACTTATTGAAGTACAACAAAATACAGGTTATCCATATCGTACTGGTTGGTCTTGGGCAAAGAATCAAAAATCCGAAGTAGTACAGATTGCTAAAAAACTAATCACATCAGGACATTTCAACAATGGACTAACGATATCATTACAAAGTTTAGATGAAAATACCCTAAAAACTATAAAAAGGAGTAATATGGGTATTAATAAAATTAATGAAATATTTTCAGAATGTAGAAAACAAGGTGTACCGTTAAATGTAGAATTAATTTTAGGATTACCAGGTGAAACTGCTGAAACTTGGGAAAATACTTTGTTTGGTGTTTTTGAAGTTGGTCAACATGATAGTATTGAAGTTTGGCAAGCCCAAATACTTGAAAATGCCGAAATGAACTTATCTCAAAGAACCGAGTTTAATATACAAGGTCAAATGGTAACAGATTACTTTCCAAATGGATTAGATGCAATTCAAGAGTATTCTGAAATTGTTGTATCTACTTCAACAATGGGTTTGAAAGAAATGATAGAAGGTTATAAACAGGCTTGGTTTTTAATGACATGGCATACCGGTGGGTTTTCTCAATATATTTCAAGATTTTTAAGAAAATATTCAAATCTATCTTATAAAGATTTTTATACTAATTTTCGAAAGTTTCTACAAAAAGATAATTTTTGGAAATCTGAAGAAGATTTAATGACAAATTTAATTAAAAATTGGTATGTAAATGGTGACCCAATAATTTCAAAAGTAGGTGATATCACCGTTACGGCACCTACAAATCAGTATAGAACCTTATTTAAAATTCATTATGATGAGTTATATGATAAAATGTATAACTTAATAGAAGATTATCTTTTGACATTTGATTTACCTAAAGAAATTTATTTAGATTTAATAAAAATAAATAAATCAGTTGTTGCAAAACCAAGAAATTTAGAAAATTTTGAATTAGAGTTAAATTATAATATTTTAGAATACATATTAGATATGGAGGCTGATTTAAAAACCATAACCGAGTCAATTGAGGTTACTTACCCACACGACCCAATACGAAGTAAAGATTTAAATTGGTTTATTGAAAGTTTATTCTTTGCAAGAAGAAGAAGTTATGGTAAAAATTATTTGAAAATAAAATGAAGTATATTTTAACAACGGGGTGTTCATTTACCAATAATCTAAGATTAGACCCAGATAATTTAAATAAAGACGATGAAAATCGCCGTTCATGGCCATATTATCTACAAAAAGAATTAGGAGATGAATATAGGGTTTTAAATTATGGTGGTGCAACAAATGATAACATATCTATATGCAGAATTCAGTTGTATCATATTAATAGATTAATAACAGAAGGTGTAGACCCAAAAAATATTTCAATTATAAGTCAATGGTCAGACCCAAACAGATATTCAGTTTACATAGATAGATTATTTGATGAAGCCAGTCAAAAAAGATTGGGACACACTTTAGTTTATCATAATGATTGGAGAAATAAAAAAGGTGTATTTTTTCTGACAGGTGGGTTTTCACCCCCAACAGATGAATTTTCTGCAATTGAATATTTCAATATTCAGAATGCAATTAAGTATTGGGAGTTAGATATTCATTGGGATAGTCAAATTAACCAAACTTTACAATGGTTAGAACTCTGGAACTTGTTAGAAATGAAATGTAAAAATTTGGGTATCAAGACTTATTATATGAGTATGAGAAATCCATATTCTTACGAGTCAGAAAAATGGGGAGGTGCACCGGAAAACAATTCAGATATACCTACAAAAACTATTTGGTTTGATAAATATGAGGTTTTAAAACCTTATTTAGACATTTTACCTATCGATTCTCCAAACCACTGGCATTATAAAAATTACAATGGATTACTAGAATGGAGTATTGATAATCGAGATGATAGTAAATATCCTTTGTTTCAAGAATATCTTGGTCATGGAGTTGATAATTATAAAGATTATCTAGAAGTACAACCAAATGGGTGGGGTCATCCTTCTGCCCAAATGATGGAAAAGTTTGTCAAAGAAGAATTAATAGACCTTTTAAAAAATGAATAAGAAAAATTTAATTGTGTGTGGGTGTTCTTTTACTCAAGGACATTTCTTGAAAAAAGATAAAACATGGGGTGGATATGTTGCTAATAAATTAAACCTAAAACTTCATAATATAGCAGAGGGAGGTCAAGGTAATGAATATATATCTAACAAAACAATTTCATATCTTTTAAATAATTCAGAATTAATTAATGATTCGATTGTGATGATTGGGTGGTCCGATTCAAATAGATTAATGGGTACATTCGAAAGGTCAGATGGTGCACTTGAATATGTTACTATTCGTCCATTTGATTTTGCAGAAGATGAAAATTCAATATATCAACGAGGTGCTTGGCGAGATAATTTAGATACCTATCACTCATATGTTAAGAAACACTATAAAATTTTAGGAAGATTTTACAGTTCATTTGCATATTGTTTATATAAAACTTACTATTCAATCTATATTCTTAAACATTTTTTAGAATCAAATAATATACCCTATTTATTTTTTGATGCAGTTTCTCAAAATAAAATGATAAGTTTAGAAACAGAAGATAATTCATACAAAAAAATAAAACTACAAGGGAATCACGATGATGTACTAGAATTTTTAGAAAATATACCAAATTGGATTACCGATTCGTATTTGAATAAAACCATAGAATCAAAAATTTTTGATGATAAATACATTTCATTTGACAATAAAAGTATGCTTGCAAAAATGTTTGAAATAGATTACAACAAACTAACTGAAGGAAATCCAGGTCACCCTAATGAATTAGCAGCAGATATATTTTCGGATATGATAATAAAAGAATATGGAAAACTATACAATTAATGACCCATGGGATTGGGTTACTCACTTTGAAAACGAGTTAGCAAATTATTGTGGTTCAAAATACGCAATCGCTTGTGATTCAAACTCAAACGCGATTCGATTAGTATTACATTACCTAAACATTACAAACCAAGATATTGTAATTCCAGCGAATACTTATGTATCAGTTCCAAATCAAATTATTTTAAGTGGAAACAGACCAAAATTTGAGGATATTGAATGGGATGGGTTATATCCAATGGGTGATACAAATATTGTAGATGCTGCAACTGCGTTATATAACGGAATGTATAACGATTATTACGATTCTTTCATGATTTTATCGTTTCATTTGAAGAAAATTCTAAATATCGGTCAAGGTGGTATGATATTGACAAACGATGAGAAATTTAACGAGTGGGCAAGACCAATGATTTACGATGGTAGACACAAGGACAGAATGTATAAAGAGGATGAATTTGAATGTATAGGTTGGCATATGTACATGAGTCCTGAATCTGCAAAACGAGGATTGGAAATATTCAATTCAGATAGAATACAAGACCAAAATAAATCAGTAGGTAGTAGTGATTTTTATAAAGATTTAAGAAAACAGAAAATTTATGAAAAATATAAATAGAATATTCCTTTTTGGTGATTCCTTTGTAGAAGGACAGGGAACATATGAATCGATAGATAGTCAAGGAAATTATTTAGAACCACATGGATTGCACGGAGAACACCTTTCTCAATGGAGAAAGGAAAATTCATGGAACAAAATTATTAAAGAAAAAACCGGCTGTGAAGTTGTTAATTATGCTAGACAAGGTAGTGATAACTACTCTCAATATTGGCCTCTTAATAAAACTTTGCAAGAAGTGAAACCAACTGATTTGATAATTTTTGGATTCACTTCTAAACTCAGAGATAGTGGATTTGCAGTAAACTATGGATTTACCCAAAATCACGGTAAAGGTAAATCTTTATTGCATCGAGATAATCCATTATCAAAACAAATAGCATGGGAAAAAAATCTTTTGTATATTGAAAAGTATTGTACTGATTTAGATGGTCATGCACAATATCTAAATGAAAAAGAAAAAAGATTTACTATTGATTTTGCAGAAGATATTATTACAAAAATATATAATCCACAGATGTATGAAACTATCGCACAAATAAATTATTCATTTTACGAAAAGTGGTGTAAACAAAATAATATTAATATTTTATTTTTTGATATTTTTGAAAAATACCTAGATGAGAATTATATTAATGAAAATTACGAAATCGATAAAGATGTTTATATTTCGTATCAATCAAAATCACTTACAGATGTTTTGACAGAATATGAAATTAAAAATATTAAAAAAGGCGATAGAAGTATTTGGGAATGGGGTCAATACAGACCAGATATTGGAGGTAAAACATTGCATGCAAATCAATATGGATATGAAATATTCATAGATTACTTATTTGATAACTTTTTAGATAAACAATATGATTTCTCACCCAATTTTATATAGTAACGGTGATTCGGTGGTTTGGGGTGCAGAACTCAAAAACAAAAAAACAGAAAGATATTCTCATGTAGTTGCAGACCACTGGGGTTGGGTTGATTGTAATAACGCGTCTGCAGGAGTATCAAACGATTATATTTACAGACAAACTCTTAGAGATGTTTCTCATTGGTTAGATACAAAAGAAGTTTGGTCAGAAGAAACCGGTTGGGTAAAATCAGATAAACTATATGTTATCATTGGTTGGACTGCACCAACTAGATTCGAATGGTGGACCGGTACAGAATACCAACAAGAAAGACATTGGACAGGATATGATAAATGGGGTGAGAAAGATAAAAATAGAACTACTGAAGATGAGTTTGTTTTAAATCAAACAGATATAATTCCTTCTTATATTAGAACTTTTAATCACATTATTTCTCTTAGTGCATTCTTAGAAAAACACCAAATACCTTATCATTTTTTCAATGTTTTTTATGAATATGATATTAATATTGAATTAAATTCAAAAATTGATAAATTTGGTAGAGATGAAAATCAATTAGGATTTGATTCACTTAAAAAGTTATTGCCAAAAGAGTTTGTTGATAACACAATGTACAGATATTTAAAAGAAAAGGGTGGTGATTTTTTACCAAGAAAGCACCCAAGTAAAGAATCTCACTATTTGTGGGCAAGTTATTTAATTCATAAAGTTTGGAAAGAATGGGAAAATTTAGTTTAAACATAAGAGATGCTCGAAAAAAGGGAAAAAAAGAAAAATTCGAAAAAATTGATGACAAACTAGAAAGAGAACGAGCACATAAAAATCATTTTGAGGATATTTTTAACAGAAGATGACACCAGAAGAATTCTATTGGAAAGAAAAATTAAGAGGTAGACCTGACCTATTCGATGTTCGAGTAAGGTCAATCGGTTGGGTCTTGGATTGTTTCAATAGAGGTACAATAAGAAAAAGAACAATCAAATCAATTATATCAGAAGCAGATTTACTAGATGTCCTCCAGCGATTAGAAGAAATGGAACGATATGAAGAATGTATATCAGTTAAAGAATTAATAGATTTAATATACTCACAAAAAAAATTATGATTTTATTTTTAGGAGATAGTTTTACTTGGGGTCAAGGTCTACATTACTATTATTTAACTGAAAACGAGGGTTGGACTTGGAATGATTGTAAAACCTTCCTCGAAACAGATAATAGATTTGAACAACTTGGATTTAACGCAGATGAATATCGAAGACAAAATTCATTTCCTTATATTGTTTCAAAAGAACTTAATGAACCGTTGATTAATCCAAGATTTGAAAATGGTGGAGATAATCATAATATCTATACACTTTTAGATAACCTACATCATTTCGTATCTTTTAATAATATCAAAACTGCAATAATCCAATTCTCAGCACCAACACGAAGATTAGAATTAGAAAAAAGACCAGAGTGGTCAATAGATAAAATCATGATTGAACAGATAGAACGAGTGCATCAGAAGTGTACACACTTAGGTTTTGATTGGTATGGAATATCGTGGTATAAAGAAATGGGTGAATTACTTCAACAAAATTATTCAAAAAATCATATTCCAGTCTTATACAAAGGACAAGAATTTGAATCTTTTGATTTTGTTAAAAACTTAGAACTCAGAGATTTAACAATCCAATATACTCAGAATATAGATGATGGACACTTTAATAAAGAAGGACATCAAGTTATCGCAAACTCAATTTTAACAAAACTCAAATCAAGATGAAAGAGAATAAGAAACGAGAATACTTTACTTTTTTTAATGAAGAATGGAATCAACCTTTTTGGGAAGATGGAGCAGATGTAATTGACAATCGAAATAAAACTACTAATGGTGCAGTAGAAGATTAAACGAACCGCCCCCGAAAAGAACGATATGAGTATTTTGCTTGCTATCTTATTGAAAATCAAATGGTTATTCGATGAAGGACAAATCCCAATCCCCTTTACCAATAGAAAGATTGACTTTGCATTATTACTCTTTATCATTCTTTACCTTATGGTATCTTATGATGTTTACTTTAATCAACTATAAGGCAACTCACTCTACTTTGTTCATTTGTCGATAAAGGGGGCGGTCTCGTCGTCGAGACTATTTTTTTATTGATAGTATTTATATACATGGAATGTAAAAAGTGTGATACTCAAATGATATATCTCACCCCATCAAGTGGACCCTATTATATTTGTAATAAATGTAATGAAGTGACAATACCTACCTATGACCAAATTTTAAAAGAAACGGACAACCTCGAACTATGAAAAAATCGGTAAAAAGAATACTACAAAAAATAAAACAATTCAGACTTATAGGTTATGTAGTAATAGGAGTATCCTTATGGAAGTTAGAACAAGATATTAACTCATTGATACTCAAGATGTTCTTCTTAATTCTTTTTACAGAACTTTCTTCTCGTGGTACAAGTAAAAATAAAATCGAATCTATTAAAGACGAGTTTGGTATCGATGATACTCTTATCGTAGATTATAAAGATAAAGAAAAGTTAAGAGTAAAAGCACTACATAAACAAGAAAAAGAAGATATCGAGAAAGTTAATAAAGAAATCAAAGAACATTATATAGATAAACTATAAAATGAAAATCCTCTTAATACTTATCTTATTCTATATAGTAATGAACAGACTACTAACTTATATGGATAAGTAACTCCCTATATACCAATACCTTACAATAAAATAAAATCATTACACCCTCCAACTCCA
>Ga0255754_10000370_pt1 | contig 35370 bp, 37 predicted proteins | sample 101ome_22_FD_179954 | JGI IMG/M metagenome (GOLD analysis project Ga0255754, IMG submission 179954) | Coastal salt marsh microbial communities from the Groves Creek Marsh, Skidaway Island, Georgia - 101412BT metaG (version 2) | ecosystem: Environmental > Aquatic > Marine > Intertidal zone >... | reverse complement strand
TTTGACTGCCATCTTCTTTGTGGTTAATAAAGGAAATCCTTCAAACATGTCGTGACGTATCTGACGACCAAATACTGAAATAGTACCAGTACCTGTACGGTCATCTTTCTCCACACCATTGGTCATGATGTCTTTTAGTAAATCTTGATAGTCTTTGTCTAATTGATTCATCAGTGGAAATATCTTACTACAGTGTTATGAATTGGAAATCTATAGATTGGTGCGTTCTTACCATTCTCCTGTCTTTGAAGGACTTCGTAGAAACCATTACCCTCTCTAATAGTAGTAACGCCTTCAAGATTACTTTCACCTAAACTACCGTCAATATAGATAATGGATAGTGTGTGTTTTTGTGTGTTAAACTTAAGATAGTTTTGCATAATATATTTGTTAATGTTTTTAATAAGGCATAAAAAAACCTCTCTTCAAAAATAGAAGAAAGGTTTAGTTTTGTCAATAAATTATATGGATTACATTCCAATAACTAAATCGTTATAATCCAATTTTTCCATACCTTTTAATTCATCCTCAACCTCATCATACATATAAGCTTTCACAGCAGCTACTACACTTTGTTCAGCTTGGGCTATTTTACTTTCCATCCAATCTTCAATCTGTTCTCCATCTTCCATTTGCTCCCACATTTTATAAGCCAATGTTGCAATGGTAAACAGTTGTTGTTTAGCCATATATGAACCGTCTTTATTTTCGTTAAGATTGTTCTTCAATCTTTTAAGTTGAGATTCCGTAATTATAATGTTAGCCATAATATTGTTCTTTACTTATAAATATACTGACCTTCAATAAAATCGTTAATCTTTTTTATATAATTCTCCTTTGTGTCTGATGTAAACTGAACCCAAATAAATTGATTCATCAGTTACCCTGTACCACGTTTCGACATCACCACTTTCGTAAGTCAAAACTATTTTCTTGTTTTCAAATCTAATTCTATTCATATTGATTTTGAATATAAATATAAAAAGGTAAGAAGAAATACTTCCTACCTTTTTTTTGGGACTAACCAGTATTTGGCTTAGTCAACTCCACCACCCTATTTAATCTAACAGGGAAATCTATTCTTCTTCATCTTTAAAGATATACAACTCAACATTATCTCTATCATCTAAAGTTGTTTTGATATCTTCAGGGTCTCTTTCTTTTTCAATCATAATTAATTATAAAAGTAAAAAATACTTTAGTAAATGCTTAGTTTACATTATACCATTTCCTCTACAATACCGATAACTTCACTTAGTACCAAAACAATACACGCCACAGTTAAATTAAACGGAATAAACCCATAACCTATAATCCTAACACCAGATTTAATGAAACTAACAATCTTATGCCATTTTTGATTTGGCATGTGTTTGATGTCATTATTTTTACCGTACTTCATCTTCGTTGAATACTTAATCTTTCTATTCATTATCTGAGCATATAATTCAGGGTTATGAATACTATTAAATGGGTTGTTTTCACCCGTTATCTCTTCATAATAAGGGTTTAATTCACCTGTCTGAGGGTCGTGTGTCGGAATTACTTTTTCTTTGTCCATAATCTATCTAATATAAAATACCAAACTGCGTTTATGATTGGTTCAACTATCGCATCAGTAATAGCTGCGTAAAAGTCAGCACCAGTAAAGTACATAACACACGCAGCAGCGATTAAAAAGTGACCAATCGTATATATCACTGTACGTAACAGTGTTCCTTTTAATGCTCTATAACTATTTAAAAACTCATTCATCATATTTCACACCCTTCTAACTTTGCGGCCTCATGAATAGTCATCAACTGACTAATATGGTAAGAGGTACCGTCAGTCATGTAAAGAATATAATTACTATCAATGTCTTCTATCTCATCAATAATCTTTATAGTCTTAGACATCTTCAGTACCACATATCCACCAACCTTATACATTCTTCAACTGCTTTAACTTTATACCTAAAAGGTCCAAAGTGTTTTTGTCTTTAACACTCTTCTTAGCCTTTTTCTTAATCTCATTGATTAACCCTTCCACATATAAAATCTCAGGATTAATCTTATCTTCCTCAGGTTTGTTAGGTTTAGTTTCGTTGTCTACCTCAACACCTTTAATTTTAGATTTTAAATACATAAACAACAAATCGACCAATCTAAAACTTGTGTAAAACCCTAACAATATACCCGCAGCTTTGAGTAACTGCTCAGTACCCACATATTTCATGGTGATGACCATTATCAATAATACCACTGACATCTTCACCAAAGACCACATATTATTTAATACCTTAATCATTTATCGTCTCCATTTTAGATTTTTGAATTGCGTATTCAGCCAAAGATACCTCTTGAACATTACCCATTACCATACAGTCCTTCAATAGATTGTAAGGAACGTGTAGTAAGAAATCCTTACCGTTAAAGGTAGTTAGGTCTTGCTTCAACTCCAAACAAGAGTGTACCAACTTCAAATACAATTTGAATTGTGTGGCATCTTCAAACATTTCTTCTTGAAGGATTCCGAACTGTGGGTGTAATATCTTAACTATTTTCATACTTCAAATATAATGATTTTATTGTTACTATCCAAATTTTTCAACCCATTCTTGATATGTTAACACTTTTTTATTTACGGGTTTAATTAAATTAATAAACCTTTTTTTAATATTTATTATAATCTCAGGAATTACTCTTGTTAACTCTAAGGGTATATATTTTTTACCTTCAGTGAAAACCAAAGTTACTTCATCATACACATCGACACATTCAACAATGTGTTCGGTGTTATCTCTTACATCTATAATTTTATCTCCCTTTTTCATATAACAAATATACTGATTTTTTTTGACTTAACCAAATAAAAAGACCTTAATTAGAAATAGAACAAGGACAATTCCGAGTACCCATCCACCGATTCTTCCAACGATACTAAAGATGTTACTTACACCTTTTAAGAGTTGACCACCAAAGGTCAATAATAATCCAATAATAACTAATAAGACGATTCCTTCCATAATATTTTTCCTTTTGAACAAATATACGGAATATAAATTAAACTGCAAAATATAAGCATAAAAAAAACCTCAGTCGGTTAAAACTGAGGTTAAGGAAGGTATATATGTTATAGAACGCTGAGATTACACGTTTATGTGACCCATCTTTTGTGAGATTATCCTGATAATCGGTTCCTCACTTATCCACCACAGTTGCCCATGGTATCGAGTCAGTGTCGGTTATTTGAGTGAACCACTCTTCTCGTTAACAACTACTCAACTACTACTTAACTCTGTAAAGTCTTGCGAACTCTCCAAGGGATTGCGGTCCCACCAGGTTTTTTGTAATTGACATTGAAAGACTTGCGGTCTGTTCAACGACTTCGTTAGTCTCTCGACTCGAAGTATTAGACACCTTTCATTGTCAACGCCCGAAGACTTGTGCTTGTCATTTTAATAGTTAATTAAAATTAGCATCTGTGGAAAAAAAGACGATGTGCTTCGGGAGAAGGTCCGTTCCTTTTGGGAACAAAATGCTTCACACCATCCTGTAAGTCTGCAAACTTACGGTCAGTCAGGACTACGTTGAGTTAAGACTTTCGTCAATCCCCTCGGTAACCCTTTAGACTGGTACCCAGCCCTACAACTCATAGCAGTGAGTGTCGAACCGTCACCTGTAACTTTTCCTATTGGTGTCTCCACCTCAACTCTGATATTCCACGGACTCAGAGTAATTAGACCCTCTTAGCAGTTGCCCTCAAGGTTCTAATCGTAGTCACTTTGTTTAGTTGTCAGTCATTGACTGCGAACATTCACGGTGTACTAATCCCGTTTCAGTCCCTTTAGTCCCATTACTGGGGTTATCTAACGACGCTAAACCGCCGATGTGTGTTTATCTAATTTATATCAAAGAAAGGGGTTAATTTTCTCGGTTCAATTATAAACTCTTTAATTAGAGTAAACACGACATAAATCTTTTCAAAGAACGTTTTTAGTCTTTCAACTAAATTGTTAGACAAATCTACAACAAAGTTTTCAATCTGTCAAATAAAATTTTTACTTTTTTTTTCTGATTTCTCAGTAGGGTAAAATATAAATATTATTGTTCTACTGAAAAGTTATACGAAGATACAAAAAAAATAGTCTCCGTCAAGCTCTTTTAGTTATTTTTTTATTTTTCTTCAATAAAATACCTATTTAAAGCAGATATTCTATCATCAGCATCAACTAACTTAGCTAGTGCTTCCTCAGCATTATTGTAAAAGTCGTCAGTTGAGTGGTCACCAATACCTACGGCACTATTACCAAGTAAATCTAAAGACAATAACGCCTTAGCCTTATCTGCCTCTGCAGATTTCATTAACATATCAATTAAATGTTGGTTCATTTTAAAATTATATTTAGTAGTTTATTAAATTGTTTAGTCATTGGTTCAGGAAGTTCATCTTTACCAAAATATCCACACTCTGTGTGTTCGTCACCGTCTTGAGCATTTTCCAAATCAGGGAACATCTCTTCTTCAACATCCATCAAATAACAATATAAGTTACCTTTAACTTCAGTCCCATCTCTATTTGTTCTTTTAATGATTGCCGCAAATTCAATATCACCAACAATCGGTAAATCAGTTTCTTCCATAAATTCTCTGATTGCCCCTTCTTTAGGGTCTTCTCCTTTTTCAATACTACCTGCTGGACAAGACCAATGACCAGGTAATGAACTTTCGGAGTTTCTTTTACACAGTAAGACCTTATTATTACACCTTACTATAATTCCTGCGTATTTCTTCATATTAACTAATTACTTAATATTTATAAGTATGAAAGTAATAATAGACAACAATATTTTTAAAGTCAAACTCTGCACCACACCAAAATCAATTCAAGAAGGTATGATGGGTAAAAACTTTGATGAAACTTTTAATGGTATGTTGTTTTTCTTACCTAAAGGTGAACAATCCTTTTGGATGTATAATTGTATTGTTCCTTTGGATATTATTATGATTGATGGAAATGAAATTACTGATATCCACCACAACTGTCAACCCTGTGATAATATGGGTGAGTGTGAATCTTATAAAGGATTTGGTGATTGTGTATTAGAAATACCTGGTGGGTATTGTAAAGAAAACAGCATAAAAAAAGGAGACAGTGTCTCCTTCTCTATGTTTTAATTCTTTCTTAAGCGTTTTGAACTATATCAAATTTTTGTAATTCTTCAATTGAATTTTCCCTTGCTCTTCTTTTTGGACTTCCTGAATTAACATCAGCAAAATATAATGTAGCTTCTTTAGGACTTCTAAATTCAGGAACATCCTTACTAGTTAAGAATTTACTAGTTAAGAATTTTACGGCAACTTCCGCAGCTATTTTATCGTCTAACATCTTATCAGGATTGTTAACAATATCAATACCTACTTTATTTCCGTATTTCTCGTAATTATCTTTACCTGTTAATTGGTTATAACCTCTACCCACATATTTTGAACCATCGTTTTCATTGTTATTACCAATTCTACCATTATAAACAAAGTTAAAGAATTTATCATAATCTTTTTTCAGATTATTTAACTCAGAATCAGACATACTTCTAGTTCTTGAGAATATCTTTCTTATCCTTTCATTTGAAGTATTGTGATACCCCTTCTCCTTTTTATTAATAAAGTGAGTTTCTTTACCGATAACAGCTAACATACCTACTTGAGCAACTGGGTCAGTAACTCCATTTTCAACCATAGTATCAATTAATCTTTGTATACCTCTAGCTGCCATACCTGAATATCTATGAGTAATCTTACCATCTAACGATGAAAACTCTTTACTAGCATATGTATATTTTTCAATGTCTTCATCTTTTATATCTGCACTTTTTAATTTATCATGCATTATATCTCTGGTGTCTGTATCAAAAATACCGTTTTCTTCTAACTCATTATCTTTCTTAAATTCATTTAACGCACCTTCTGTTTCAGGACCAAACAATCCATCAACACCGTGTTTTGGTAGTTCATAACCTAACAAAGATAGACCAATCTGAAATGACTCAACATCTTGTTTGAATCTCATATTTTTACTGTCACTTCTTTCAATATCTCCTTGGATATTTTTAATATTATCTAATAATTGATTACTATCAGCATCAACTAAGTCCGCTTTTTCAGCTTCCTGTTCAAACAACCTACCACCTTTTAGTGCTGTCGATGTTTCAATACCCACAATACCATCTACTAAATTAAGACCTTCATCTTTTTGAAACTGTTTTACTGCTTTAACTGTTAGTGGACCATAAATACCATTAACACCTTGTTCACCGATATCATACCCTTTACTCATGAGAATCTGTTGAATTTCTTCAACACCTTTCCCTCTTGAACCACGAGAAAATAATTCTGAGTTATCACCATTATTTATAATATCGTCAATGGTTAAGTTGTAACTAACGACTTTACCTTTTACCTTCTCAACAATTGAATCAGGGTCAATGATTGTTAAACCACCGTCCTCTAACGTTTGTTCTAAGAATGGCCATGGGTCAATATTACCAGGTTTGTATCCTCTTTCTGCGTCATACATTGAGAAATGTAAGTGTGGGTGTGTTCCTTTAGCATTACCACTATCACCAACAGTTCCGATGAAATCACCTTTACTAATTTCCATACCTCTTTCAATGTTATTAGCTATTTGGTCTAAGTGAGCATAATAATAAACAACACCATTATTTAAAATACTAACCGTATTACCACCACTACCATTGTGGTGACCTACCTTATATATTTTACCACTAACACAAGCAACCAATGGTGTTCCTTTTGGTGCAAAAATATCTATACCATTATGACCGCCACGTTCTTGGTGTTTTGCATCACCAGGACCGTAATCACTATTGTGTATTGCTTTATCTTTATCTAATACTTTCTCTTTTCCTCTTCCTAAACCTGAAGAATCGTAACCTACGTTAAACTTATCACTACCTATGGGAAATAAGAATGAAACACTTTCGTTAATTACAGATTCGTTTAATGATTTAGATTCCGCAATCTTCTCTTTAAGTTTGTTTACAAATTCTGCTTGAATCATCTTAGCAAACTTAACGTATGGTGCATCACCACTGTCTTTGTTGTATTTGTATTTACCTTGAGGTGGTCTTTTACTTCTACCAAAGTAATTCAATGCTGAAATGTTTGTAATACATTTGTGACCACCTGAGTTCGCTTGAATCATCTCCCAAGCTGGTACACCTAATCTATCTAACACTGCCCACTCATTATCAGTTAGTTCTGTTGATGGTGTGTCCATGATTTCTTTAAGTCTTTCCATCTTCTGTTCACCACCTTCGATACTACGAATCTTATCACCGTAGAATGCTTCCAAATCTGCATTTGTGAATCCAACTGAACCTTCTTTAATACTAGTTTCAGATACCCATTTAATCGTTGATAATGGTATAATCTTTTCTCTTAGTTTATCTTCCCATCTACCTAATACCTCTTGAGCTATCTCACCTAAGTTCACACCTCTAAGTTGTCTTTCTTCATTAAATGGATTACAAGATGCCTGTACCAATCCCATCGGCCATGCTATTACTAAGAAGTCAGCATCAGGATTATTTTTAAATGGTGTATATCGGTCGTAAGAGCCTGGTTTGAACATTGAACCTCCACCATATTGTACGATGATACCGTCCTCTACTCTTACCTTCTCACTTTCTTTTTGTTTTGCAACATAATCTTTTTGGTTTAGTGCCATTTCCTCAGGAAGAGCATAACCGTTCTTTGCCGCAATTCTATTAATGTTTTGGAAAATGTTTAATAGTGATGGTCTCGATGTCATCACCAACTCTTCCATAAAACCAGGTTTGTTCTTATACGCCAACATTAATTTGTTGGTTGCCAAACCTAAGGCCATTTTATTTTTCTGTAATGATTTATCTTTTTGTAGTTTGAATACGAAATTCATAATATCATCAGGAGTAAGACCAAACCTTGCAAAGTCCGCAGAATCAACAGTAGAAATTAAAGTAATATCATCCGATGGAAATATCTCCTTTGGTGACATTATTTGTGATAGTGTTGCCACATTTGAACGAGACGGTCTAAATGAAGTGGCAGTATCACCTTCAACACCCGTCTGACTGTCGTGGTGGTCTGTATGAACCACAAACATCGGCTTACCATGAGCAAAGTCAACCAACACAGGCATTGTATCACCTTCAGCATCTTGTTTCTTCACTGCAAATTCTTTATCACCATATTGAATGATTTCAGAATCAACCACTTTGATACCGTTATCCTCCAAATAATTCTTCATAGCTAAAGCCGTTGTAACACCATCTAAATCCTGATGGAAGTATATCTTGGCTTTTGGATATCTTTCAGCCAATGCCTTGATATTCCTTAATCCTGATTCTTTTAATATTTTTTTCATATTATAATTCTTTTTTAAATTTTTCAGCTTCATCATTTCTTCTATTTTTAACTCCTTTCGCAGTAACTTTATTCTCTGGAATTTGACAGAATTCTATATTATTAGCAGCAGTTTTATAATCACCATACTTTAAATATTGTAAAAATTTACATTTTCTAAATAATGGTCTACCAGTGTTAAAACCAATAGACACCATGGCATCAAACATATTTTGTGTAATCCTATATTCGAGACCTTGCTCTTTCCAAGATTTCATAATATCAGTTATAATTTTTTCTGCTTCTTTAATATCATTTTCAAAATATTTTTCAGCCGTTTGTTTACTAATAACTTCACCCATTTTTGGTTTTGGCGGTGTCATTGCACCTGTATGACCGTAACCTATTGTAATCCTACCATCTTTTAAATCATAAGCCTTTAACTTAAGGCCTTCATGTTCCTTAATATCATTTTTACCTTGTTCAGATGTTATTAAATAACGACCATCTAAAAACTTTGATTTTAGGTTTTTAACGTGATTTTTAATTTTATTAATTAACTCTTCATCTAACATTCCTAACTCACCTTCCACATAATCGTAGAATCCACCACCATAATCAAAAGTCTTTAGGATTCTATCAACTTCTTTAAAAGTTTCTAAAGTATCTATTTCTAAAACCGCTTTTAAAAACTTATCTTCATCAGTTCCTACACCTGAAGACGCATCATAAATGTTTTTAGCAATACTTTTTGCATCTTCATTTAAAATGTTATAGAGTGATTTAATATGTTTCCTATCGTTTTCTGATATTATTAAACGTGACATAAAAAGTTTTATTTATAAATATCCATAATAAGAAAAAACCCTCACTTTGGAGGGTTTGAATTCACTAATGATAGTGAACAGGCTAAGATATTATCGAACCAAGACCTTTCTGGTCCTTTGAGTTCTTCTCTTTTAAACCATTTTATTTCATTGTCTGTTGTTGTAATTACTAATGTATCGTCATCAATTACTTTAATTTTTTGAATGTTCATCTAATACTATTTCTAACTGTTGTTGGTTTAGTTGGTATTCTTTAATTCTTTCTCTTGCAACCTCACAATAGTTTTTACTAATATCCAAACCTATCCATGGTCTACCTAACATCTCAGCTGCCAAACACGTGGTTCCTGAACCATTAAAAGGGTCCATTACAACATCTTCTTTATAAGAAAGAATCTTAATTGCTCGATAAGGAATGTCCATTGAGAATGTTGCCTTAGTTTTTTGTTGTGTATCGGCAAAGTAGTTCCATTGTCCAAATACCAAAGACATGAAATCTTTCTTATCCTTTTCATCATACACCAACTTCTTTCTGAATTCACCCTCAATCTTTTCATTTGGAACCATCTGATATTCACCTTTCCATTGAGGCGTTCCTTTTACATCCTTTTTGTGTTTCTTCTTATACGCCAAGATTACACACTCCTTTGGATTGTAAATGTATGGTGATGACGGACTCATCCAACTTCCCCACGCTGTGGTCTTACTACGGTGAGGTGAACTCTCTTCCAAGTCAACAATACCAAAGAAACCAAATCCAATTTCTTTCATAATCATCCAAACCTCAGCAGAGAAATAAATTCTTCCACCCTTGTCCTGTCGATTGATTTCATAAGGAATGTTCAACGCAATACGACCATCGTCTTTCAATACTCTATACGCTTCTCTGAGCCACTCACGTGTGAACTGCCAATATTCGGCAATGTGTTTATCGTCATCCCAACTGTCATAATCGATACCCACACCATATGGAGGACTGGTAACAATTAAGTCCACGGACTTTTCATCCATCTGTGACATTAACTTTCTACTGTCACCATTATGTATTTTATTTTTCTCCATTCTCTTCAATTACTTTTATTCTTCGGTCCAAATAAAATAAGGCTTTTTTCAAGTCTTGTAAAGGTGGATTACCTTCTTTCTTTCCACTTCTAACAATATATTTCAAGACATTGAACAGGTAGGCATCTTGGTCCAAACCTGTAGCCTCAGCAATTTTAATAACCTCATACGGATTTCCCTCACCACCATAGTGGTCAGGATGATTTACCATTTCTTTACTCATTTAACTTTGACTTTTTAAAACATAAAAATCTCTAGCATAACCACTTTCCTCAATTACGTCTAATTTAATTAACTGTTGAAGTAACTCGCGAGTTTCATCAACAGATAGTTTTACGATGTAACGAGCAATGTATGCAATGTGAACAGGTCTACGAAGTTTACCTTCGATTTTTTTCATGGTTTCTTTTGGTACTGACATATATTTTTTTTTTAAGAACTAATTTTCCAACTTTCATAAGGTATCATACTATGAGGATGTTTTTCAAAGAAAGTCTCGTGAATAAAAGTATACTCATTTTCCTGCTTTCTGTCAAGATACGCTCCCCAAAACGATAATGTTGAATTAGAAAGGATATGCATATCACACATACTCATCATATGAACCACAATATAAGGGTCTTCATCAATAAATACAAATTTTTGTTTAGGATAACCCAGTTCATCAATGAAATATTTTGCCTTTTCAATATTATCTGAAAAGACCAATACCCTATACCCGTCACCGTATTCATCTAATATACCTCGTACCCACTCATCAGGTATTTGAACTGGTGCCAAAAAATCTTGACGACCACCACCCATTCTTAGGTGTAGTGAAATACTTTTCTCAAATAACTCACCATAATGATAATTGATGTAGTTAGTTATATTCTCATCAGGTGTGAACAAATCTAAAATATAGTCCCTCTCGTGATGCCAATATAATTTGTTAAAGAAATACCCTTGAAAGAGATATGGTGGTTTTACCTTTTGTTTTAAGTCATAATAAATACCACTCTCACCCGTATCCACATCCCACGCCAAACTTTGGTCGAACCACCAATCAAAAGCATTTGGTCTACTGTCGAACCATGGTAAGTTAGGATATACATCACCAAAAGATATGTGTGGGTCTTTAAGAATGTGTCCACCCCACGGGTCAAAATGAATATTCCTACTGTTTCTATTTAAGTGTTCGTTCCATCTTGAACTCTCAGATTGATGGGTAGTCCAATAACCAATTAAGGGGTCGTACCCCATTTCTTTGGTATAGACCATAAGTGTTGCCGCTTGAAACAACATATTACCTAACCCTCCCATCAACAATACCGATACGGTGTTGTCTGTTACATTAACATCTTTAGGATTCTGTAGACTCATCTTCTAATATTTTGATTATCTCTTCTTTAGTTTGACCAGACTCGTACATACTAATAAACTTACTCGCCCAATTATCCATAATCAATGCATCTGCATTGAACAACGTATCTAATCTATCCTCTTCGGTAATTAGAATACTTTCTTTTGTTACTATTCTCTTATTGAAACCCATTTGTGTTCTGAATTTAATCTAACTGATACCACGTGTTCCATATTCCATTCTTGTGGTGATACTAATGATAAGAAATAATCACCGTTAGGTCTAATATATAGATGATATATTTCACCGATAACTGGCTCAAAAGAATAGTTTGAATTATAAATCATGTTGTTGAGTTTTACCTCATCAACCAAGAAATTATATTCATCGACCAGTTCTTTATATTTTGCTGAAAAAGTTTTTTGGACTTTGTTTACACCACGTTCTTTAAATGCCCCAACATCATCTAATACAATTGCTGGTGCAGATACGTTGGTACCATACGGTAATACACTCGCATTATAAGTTTGGTTTTTTTCGTCCCAAGCGACATTATCTGGTTTTTTCACACTCATTAACGTATAGTCTTATTTTACAACCAAGCTCCATATCATTTGGAGTTGATTTAATTATTTCATACAAATAATATAAATCAATTTTATTAATAGTTGAAGCCATAATTCTATCTTTTGAGTTAATCATCTTTAAATTCAGAAATTTTAATTGTTTGAAATATGTAATTCATAACCTTACGTTTGGCAATTGTTAAAGTTGCACCCTCCAAAGGAAACTTTTGTTCATACCTTACCCTAAAGATTGGAAGGATATTATCTATATTTTCATAAGGAGTTCTATTTTTTCCGTCAACTACCAACCTATGATTTTGTTTAATTAAAGATATTAACTCGTCAATATTTGTTACATCAATAACTTCACCCTGATAGATTAATTCAACCTCACACTTATTTTCAGGATTATTCTTTTTTAATTTTGTAAATTGATATTGGTAGACATAGAGTTCTTCATCGTATATCAAATAGAAGAATCCTTTTCCTGGTTTATATTTAGTATCTGATGGACTGTTGTGTACAATTTTAATACTTACATTGTCATACAGTAATGTCCATATGGATTTAGCAACCAAAAATAGTTCAGTTAATTTATCTAAGGAATAGTCAACAATATTTAAAACCTCTTTTAAGTTTTCTTCTGAACCATATATTTTATGATAATCTAAATCAGTAATCAAAATCTCGTCATCAGGGTCTTGAGGTTCCCTGTTTAACGTAATATATTGTCCCTTTTCTTTTATTCTATTTATACTAGCAACGTGTAACGCTAACTCTTGAAATGATGGATATAATTTAAAATCCGCCAAGTCTTCGTTAACTTTAGAAATATAATCTAAAAGGATATATTGTTTGTGTTCTAAATCTATAGGTTCTTGTAGTAACCAGTCTGTTTTCAATCTCATATACGTTTCAATTTACCTTCCTTCCATGCCTGATAGTTGGGACCAATCTTGTATCTAAAATAAGGTCTTTCTTTGGCTCTGTAAATAGTTACCAACCCAGCATCTTTCATGGAACTGAACATAGTTGAAAAGTATCCTGAGAAGTTCACCTCTTCAGGGTCTTTGTTTAAAACATTTAATAAGAAATCTTTTTTATCGGCAGGTTCACCTGCATTTTCTTTTTCTATTATGTAGTTTAAGAATTTAATATAGGCATTTTCAGGGTTAAGACTTTCAAAACTATAATTGGAGTGCATGTTTTTTGGTGACCAATATATAATATCATCATTATCTTTAATAAGTTCGTAAAAATTCTCTTTTACGAAGAAAGACAAAGTGACAAATATGAAATCTAAAATGAACGCAGGTCTTGGATTAAAATTCGTAATTTTAGTATTTCTCTCCATCTCATAATACTCAACCATTTCACTAATAGGTCTTTGGTCAAAAATAGGTAGGTTTTTAGAATAGAATGTAAAATCTGAATCATCAACGGTTAATGTTACAGGATTCTCTCCCCACGTTGCTTCAACATTTGGTGTTAACTTACTAATACGAAGTGGTTTACCTTCTACTACTCTACGTATTTTTTTTACATCATTATCATCCATGTTAAAGATATCTTCAGAAAATATCTTTTTAATAATATTAATACCGTCTCGTGAACTGTCGTATAAATGATTTTTTTTAATGTCTTCCTCTATCGCCTTAAAAGCTGGTAGTGTTTTTATTAAACCTAAAAGGTTATCATTAACTTTATCCTGAGCATCATACAACGTCATCCTATCATTTTTACTATCGTAATGAATGGCTATCTTGTAAAAATCATTATTCTTATCCATATTTTTATGGATAAAATAATATAAAGGACCCATCTTAAAATATTGGTCAAATCTATTATGAAACTGTGTAGCAGCTGTGCACCATCTTGTTCCTGAACCATAATAACACGAAGCGTCTTTGGTGAGAGGTTTAACTACTAATACTCGGTTGTCTTCGTATATCTTTTCAGTACCAGATTTTAATTTGTTTCTTTCTTCACTTTTAGTATCTCCATAAACTTCTAACGTATCAATAAGGTCCTGAACGTTTTTGTATTGATTAATATCTTTATATTGTAAGTTTTTTCTTACTCTATCAAATTTTTCAAGCCAATTAATCATACTATCGAAAGGAATGATTATATTACCAATATCGTCAAAGTTTCTTTTCATTATCCAATCTACATATTTGTAGTTGGTTCTTCTATTAAACTCGTGGTCCAAAAACTCTTCAACAATATCACGTAATTCTGGATTTTCAGAAAAACGGTCAAGAATCTTTTCTCTTCTACCTTCTATTAAAAAACTTTCCATTAGTCAGTTCTATATACGTAATACCACGTTCCGTTTATTTGAGCTTCATTTTCTGTACCGTCATACGTTCCTAATGAATTACCCGTACCATCCATATCAATTGAATCTTCAATCATTTGGTCCACATCCACATAATCTTCAATACTCATACCTAGTTCTTCCATAGTCGCAGGAATATCATACATTCTTTCACTTACCAAAGATTCAACCATATCGTCTATCATACCTACGGTTGGTTCTCCTTGAGGGTCATCTTTGATGTCTTGAATTTCATCCACTATCTCTTCCATTCTTTCTTGAGCAGAGTCTCGGTCATCTTGGTCTTCAGTCTCATCTAAGAAAATCTCTTCCAAACCTTCATATTCCTCTTCCAATTTTTCAATCTCAGATTCTTGCCAATCGGCTAGAGGTAAATCATCACCATCAAAGTATACTTCAGGATTTTGTGAAACATCATCCTCATACATATCTTCTAAATAACTTTGAATCTCACCTTCATCGATGTAGTTCATGATAAAGTTTCGGTTCCAACCTTCCATACCCATATCATCCCATATATTTTGTTGGTAGTCTTTTGCAGCTTCATAAACCTCATCCCATGTCCCTACTGCCCATTCAGTTCCAGTATCATCACCACCTAACCATTCAAATGTTAATAAATTATAATGAGGATATTCGGTAGGAACTAAGTTATATATTGATTCACCTTCTTCTTCATCCACACCTATACCGTAACTATCTTGAATGACTTCAAATACTGCATTGGCTTTTTCAGCTTCCTCATCGTTATTCTCATCCAAGTTCCATTCGTCATTTTCTTTTCTTTGTTCTGCAGTTGCTAATCTTCTTGCTGCTCTCTGCGCTTCTTGCTGTCTTCTTAACCTTTCTCTTTCCAATTTAGCAGCTTCCTTATCTTTGAAGATTTCTATTTCACGTGAATAATTATCTTGTAAATATTTGTCAATTACCGTCTGTATCTCATCATACAACGGTGACCCTAAAATCCAACCACTATTAAAATTTTTATCTTTAACATCCCAATACGATTTATCACCTGTATACTTCTGTAGTAATGCAACTTTATAATGTATATCATTTGATTTGGCTTTCTTATCTATAAAGTAGAATAACTTACCGTCAACATTGTAATTATCAAAGTGTGTTGAAGTATTTCTTGATGCCGTACACCATTTACTACCCGCACCATAATAACAACTCGACTGGTGTGTTTTAGGACTTAACACAGTAAAACGGTCATCTTCATAAACAACATCAGCATCTTCTCTTTCATCAACAGTTCTTCTCGCTTTATTTTCGTGAGCATTAATAGCATCAACAATATCACTCAAAGAATCATACTGATTAATGTCTTTCTTATCTAATACCTGTTGGTATTTAATAAACTTCTCAACGGCATTTTTGGCTTTTTCAACATCACCCTTAAAGTTATCTGGTCTTATTACATTACCCAAAAACATTAAGAATTTTTGATTTGGTGATAACCCTCTTGACACTAAAAATATTTCTTTCATCTGTTCCTGGTCGAACTTATCACGAAACTTTCTTAGGAAATCATCTTTTCTTCCTTCCAATAAAACTTGACTAAGACTCATACTATTATACTTTTATGATAAATATTAACAAAACGTAAATCGGTCAATAAACCAACAACGTAATATTTATTATTATAAACTTTTTAAAACATTTATCAATCATGGGATGTGGATGTAAAAACAAAAACAAACAAACTACTACGCAAACAGTAAAAACCTCAACAACTCAAGCCGTTCAAGAAGCTATCAAAAAAACGGTTGAAAAATATTACGAAAAAAAGTAATTTGATTGAGGGGTTAAGTATTTTAATAAGGTGAGGTAAAACTCACCTTTTTTTATATTTATATGTAAACAATAAGATGAAAGAGAAGTTAATTAAGTTATTAGAAAGTAACGATACTGAGGATATATATAATTTTATCAACTTATATTTAAACGGTGATTCAGATGAATTTTTTAAATTAATTGATAAGGTCGGTATTATCGATGATGATAAAATATATGAATCATTAATTGAGAGTATGCCGATGTCATATTTGTCCCACAAATATAATTCTAACCCTAAACAAACTGTTAATTATATTATTAACGAATACTTTGGTGACATAAAAGAAATCAATGGTCGTTATATTTTAGAGTTGGGTGAACGTGAAGATTTATCCTTGTTCTTTAAGAAAGATGGTGGTCGAGATATAAGTTCAAAAGAACTCGCAGAAAAAATATTAGGTGAAGATTGGTGGGAACCTTTTTACGACTCATTACAAGATGTATACGATGAAGTTATTGAAGTATTAACACCTGAAAATCTTAAATTATTAGCCGAAAAAATTAATGATGAATTGTCGGGTTCTAAAGTTGAACCTGAAACTTCATTATTAGAAGACATTGCCGAAGACCAAGGTCATCCTGATTATGTAGAACTATCAGTTGATTTATTGTTAAACACAATATTCGAAGAAAAAGAATCTACAAAATATATTCTTAACCGTGAAGCGGTAGACACCAGTAGTGAACTTTATTCTCTATATCATAACGCTTACAACACCGCATATGTTGATGAGAAATGGGAGCAAGTATCCAATGAATTAAAATCACTTCTATCGATAGATAATATGGGTGAGTGGCAAACTAAAACGGTTAAAGGTTACGATGGTAAAGAAAAAAAGATAAATACTTATTTTATTGATGTGACAAATATTGTTGATGAATCAATTAAAGAAACATTAGATAGTAGATATGTTGACGACTACCGTAATGAATTTGAATATTATGGTAGTTTTGAATCTTTTATTGAATATATTATCAACGAAGATATAATTGAAGGTGGTAGTATTTCAATAGGTTATTATGATTATCCTGACCATGACCGTGTTGAGAAATATGTTAACGACTTATTCCCTGACTATATTTAAGATTTATTCTTAAATTTAGTTTCTAAATCTTCCAACTCACTTTCTTTAATATCCAATATTCTTTCTTGTTCTTTAATTGCTTCAAACAATAAAGAAATCATCTCTTTGTATCTTACTTTATATCCTATTTCTTCTGAACCAACAATCAATTCAGGTACATATTCTTGAACTTCTTGAGCAATAACACCAATGTCCTTTCTACCACCTTCTTCTAATACTTCACCATTAATACCTTCAGTTCTCCAAATAAACTCAACACCTCTCATATTTAATACTCGGTCTAAAGAATCAGACATTGGTTGAACCTCAACCTTAAGTCTCTTATCTGACGGTGAACCCGCTGGTCCGATAGGTCCTTTGTAACCTTTAGGTCCTGACCCTCCTGTCGTTCCTTTAATACCTTTAGGTCCTGTTGGACCTGTTGCACCAGGCTGACCTTTAAATCCTTTCGGACCTTTAATACCTTTATTACCTTTATAACCTTTTGGTCCTTTAAGACCTTTCCTACCTTTAGCACCTTTATCACCTGCTGGTCCCTTATCTGTAGACGCTGGTCCGTTTGGTCCCTTAGGTCCTTTTAAACCTTTGTGACCTTTAGGTCCTGTCGGTCCTTGTGGTCCTTGGAAACCTTTAGGTCCTGTTTCCCCTTTATCGGGGTTAGAGTCACCACCTGGCCCTGTTGGACCTCCAGGTCCTTGTGGTCCCGCTTGTGGTCCTTGACTACCTTTTGCACCTTGCGGTCCTTTATAACCTTTAGGTCCCTTAAAACCTTTTTGACCTTTATTACCTTTATCACCTGGACCACCCGTATTACCTTTATGACCATTTTGTGGTCCTCTAACACCTTGTGGACCTTTTGGTCCGTTGGCACCTTGAGCACCTTGTGGTCCTCTATCTGTAGACGCATCACCACCAGGTCCTTGGTCACCACCTCCACCTTGTGAAGCTTTTGGACCTGTAGGTCCACCTGCACCACCCGCTGCTTGTGAACCTCCAGCACCTTGTGGTCCTCTGTCTGTAGACGCATCACCACCAGGTCCTTGGTCACCGTTATTACCTGTACCAGCCTTTGGACCTAAAGGACCACCTGCACCACCCGCTTCTCTTGGACCTTTATTACCGACAGGTCCTCTATCTGACGATGCTGGTCCTAAGAAACCTTTATCACCTTGAGCACCTAGGTTGTTCTGTACACCTGTAAATCCTATATCACCAGTAGATTCTCTTGGTCCTTTGTTACCAACAGGTCCTCTATCTGACGATGCTGGTCCTTGTGGACCTTGGTCACCTCCACCACCTACAGCGGCTTTATCACCATTTGGTCCATTATCACCACCTCCTGCTTGTGCACCCATAGCACCTTGAACACCTCTATCTGAAGATGTAGGTCCTCTTTCACCTTTATCAGCAGTAGGTCCTTGGTCACCAGGACCACCTAATGATGGTTGTGACCCTGGAGGTCCTTTTGGACCTTTTGGTCCTTTCTGACCTTTATCAGTACTTCCAGGACCTTTAGTACCTAATGAACCTGGTTGTACATTTGTGATTCTTAAGTTAACAACACCAGTATTAACGGTATAGAACGAACTATCCAAACGATATGTTAATCCTGTACCAACATTTACACTTCTTAATAAGTAATAATCATTAGCACTGTTATCATAATAATAGTAGAATACGAAACCTACTGTGGCGTCATACCAAATATAAAAAGTATCTGATGTTTGATAACCTGTGATAAACTGACCTATATTTGAACCACTTTCATAGATGTAAACATTACCATTGGCAGCTGGATAATATGCAAAATCAATACCTGTATATGAACGGCTAGCCGTTGGGTTTTGGCTAATACCAACCATTCGATATGTGGTAGTATTATTTGGTTGGAACGACACGATTAGCCTACTGTATGATTGGTCTGAATAAACTTGTGTATCCCACTGACTAGAACCTGCAGTTTTGGTAACAGAATAAATATTACCAATACCAGATGTGTCAGTTACTGTCAATTCATTAGATGGGTCAGAAACCATGGTAAAGTAATCGTTTGGATTACCTTGAGGACCTAAGAAACCTTTTTGACCTTTAAGTCCCTTATACCCTTTAACACCTTGGTTACCTTTAACATTCGATTGTGGACCTCTTTCACCTTTTTCAGTATTTTGTAAACCTTTTGGCCCTGTCGGTCCAGTAGGTCCTTGTGGTCCTTTCGGACCTTTAAATCCTTTAGGTCCCGTTTCCCCTTTATCTGTACTACCAATACCTTTATTACCTAAAGGTCCTTTAGTACCTTTTGGACCTGTCGGTCCGCCATCACCATTAATACCTTGTGGTCCTCGTGGTCCCTTACCACCTTTCTGACCTTTATCAGTACTTGCTGGTCCCTGTGGTCCTTGGTCACCTAATAAACCTTTGTCGGCATTTGCAGGACCTGTAGGTCCTTGTGGACCTTGGTCACCACCTGGTGATGAACCTATACCACCTCTACCACCAACAAATCCTTTAGGACCTTTCAACCCTTTTAAACCTTTAACACCTTTATCTGTGTTAGTATCACCAACCTGAGCAACAGGTCCCGTTGCACCTGCAGCACCTGTCGGTCCTTGTGGTGATGAACCTATGGTACCTAATGCACCTTTCAATCCTTTCGGACCCGTTGGTCCTTGTGGACCTGTCGGACCTACAATATTACCCGCAGGACCCACTGGTCCTTTATCGGCTGACGTACCAATTAAACCTTTTTCATTAGTTCCTAAACCACCTTTCTCACCTTTAGGACCAAGACCTTTAACACCTTGTGAACCTCTTGTACCTTTTTCAGTACCGTCAGGCCCTGTTGGACCCTGTGGTCCTTGGTCACCTCCACCACCTGTCGCAGTTGATGTTTGTGGACCTATTAAACCTTTACGTCCTTTAATACCAATAGGTCCTTTTGGTCCTTTATCACCCGTTAGGTTACCTGCAGGACCCTGTGGTCCTTGGTCTCCACCTCCACCTGTAGGGCCTTTAAATGATGGACCTAATGTTCCTCGTGGCCCTTTAAATCCTTTTGGCCCTACTGGACCTGTCGGTCCTGTTGGTCCTTGAATTGCCGCTGGTCCTGCTGGCCCAAGCTGTCCTTTTGGACCTATAAATCCTTTTTGTCCTGTTTCACCAATAGGTCCTTGTACTTGTTTTGGACCTTTAACACCCTGAACACCTTTTACACCTTTATTACCCTTATCTCCCTTATCGGTAGATTGGGCTCCACGTGGTCCTAAATCACCACTTGAGGCTTGTGTACCTATGGCACCATCAACACCAATAGGTCCTTGTGGACCTTTAATACCTTTATTTCCGTCTGAATTTTGAGAACCTTTATCACCCGTAGGACCCGTTGGGCCTTGCTCTCCTTGGTCACCGTCAGTAAATCTAACCCCTTTGTCTCCTTGTGGTCCTTGGTTACCAACTAAACCTTTTACACCTTTAGGACCTTTAATACCTTTAAGACCCTTAGCACCTTTATCTGAAGATTGAGGTCCTTTTAATCCTACAGGACCTTTTTCAGAATCACCACCATCAGCACCGATAGCACCTTTAACGTCTTTCTCACCCTTAAGACCTTTAACACCTTTTGGTCCCTTTGGTCCCTTATCACCTTTATCATCACTTATTGGACCTTTACCACCTACAGGACCGTCAGGACCCAAACTACTCTGTGTTTGTTTTGGACCTTTTAAACCTTTAGGTCCTTTGATACCTTTAACACCTTTTGGACCTTTAGTACCTTTGTCACCTTTTTCTGATAACTCACCTTTTGGACCTTTTGGTCCTTGGTCACCGTCAGTAGCTCTATTACCTTTATCACCAATAGGTCCTTTGTCGGCTAATCCACCTTTGTTACCTTTGATACCTTTTTCACCTTTTAATCCTTTTTCACCGTCAACTTGTATTGAACCTTTTGGACCCTTAAGACCATCTTCAACACCGACCCATTCACCATCAGCATTGATGACTGTCTTACTACCCACAGTAAGAGTATTACCCACAATGTTAATACCACCAGGTAATTCAAGAGGGGTCGTACTATCTTTGATTTTAAACACATTGGAACCTGCCGAGAACACCAAATCACCACTCGTATCAATCTCTAAAGTATACGTGTTCGTACCGTCAGTAAATTCTACGTATGGATTACTATTTGTAGTACTCCCCGTTGGATATATAATAATGTCGTTAGCCATTAATCAATTTGTGTTTTTAACCAATTTATTTGTTCTTCGATGTCTTCAATAAATACTTGGTGGTCCTTAATCGCTTCAATAATTAATCCATTTAATTTGAAGTATTTAATCGCCAAGTAACCATCGTCTCTTCTATATACTACCTCAGGGAATAACTTCTGTATCTCTTGTGCAATCATACCAATAGAGTGTAGTCTTTGTCTTTCCTTCAAGAAGTTGTAACCCACATAGTTATCATTCCAATCATATTCGGTAACATTTATCTGAAGTAAAGCATCTAACGCGTTTGATATTGTTCTAATACCAGTCTTCATTCTCTCATCCGATGCTGGACAGTCACCACAAATAGTCACTTGACAAACAGGTACACCTCTATTTGCAATCTCCCATGTTAATAAAGTTGCTGAAGAGTGGTCAGAATCCCATATTGTTACCCTTTCATTAAATTCATTACAGTTTGGTGCCACATTATTACATAACGTACATCCTGGGTCCGTGTAGACAAAATCACCAGTTGTTAACACACCTGAATTATTTGAGTATACCGTTAAGTTAGGTGGGTTACCACATGGTGGTAAACCTGGGTCACATATTTCACAAGGAAATTCAGGAGTATCTAACATTGCTATATCATGCATGAAACACGAAGCACCCGCTGGTCCTGCAGGTCCTTTAGCACCTTTAGCACCTCTTGGACCATTTGGTCCTGTAGAACCTTGTCCACCAATAGAACCTTTGTATCCTTTATGTCCTTTAGTACCCTTGTTACCTCTACCACCTGTTGGACCTAAACTAGTTGATTTTGGACCTATACCACCTCCAGGTCCTCCAGTACCTTGAGTACCTTTAGGTCCTTTAGGTCCTTTGTAACCTTTTGGCCCTTTATAACCTTTAACTGTTGAATTATTTCCTCTAGGTCCTAAAGGTCCTTTGAAACCTTTAACTGTTGAATCAACTCCTCGTTGTCCTTTATCACCTTTGAAACCTTTGTGACCTTTATATCCTTTAGGACCCTTAAGACCCTTAAGACCTTTTTCATTACCTGCAGGTCCCGTAGGTCCATTATTAGTTGATGCGGTCCCTCTTGGACCACCACCACCTCTAGAACCGTCACTGTTTTTAGGTCCTTTAGCACCTGTCGGCCCTTTTTCTACACTAGCATCACCTTGGTCACCAATAAAACCTTTAACGGTTGAATCTCCACCAACAGGTCCACCAGGTCCTTTATATCCTTTGTGTCCCTTAAGACCTTTAATACCTTTAAATGCCGTTGGCCCTTCAATACCTTTAGGTCCTTTCTCACCCTTGTCACCTGTAGTGTCACCTTGCGGACCTTTTGGTCCTTTATATCCTTTATGACCCTTGATACCTTTAATACCTTTAAATGGTGCAGGTCCACCTATACCTTTAGGTCCTTTCTCACCCTTATCACCTGTAGTTAAACCTGTAGGTCCTTTAGGTCCTTTAGGTCCTTTAACACCTTTTCTACCTTTTTGTCCCTTATCAGCTGCAGGTCCTTGTGGTCCTGTAGGTCCTTTCTGACCTTTAGCACCAGTAGTTAAACCTGTAGGTCCCTTCGGTCCCTTAGGTCCTTTTGGACCCTTAAGTCCTTTTATACCTTTGAAGGCTGTCGGCCCTGTTATACCTTTAGGTCCTTTCTCCCCTTTATCACCAGTGGTGTCACCTTGCGGACCTTTAGGTCCTTTTGGTCCTTTAGCACCTTTCCAACCTTTAATCCCTTTTAGTCCTTTAGGTCCTTTATCACCCGCAGGTCCTGTTGGACCAACAACGTTAGATGCTGTACCTTGATTACCCTGTTGACCTTTGTCACCAATAACACCCTGAGGTCCCTGAGGTCCCTTATCTGAACCTGGTCCTGTTGGACCTAAAGGTCCTTGTAAACCTCTATCATTAGTTGCTGCACCAACAGGTCCTCTATCACCCTGAATGGCTTTAGGTCCCACAGGTCCTTTAAGACCTTTCACACCGTCTGTGGCTCTATTACCTTTACGACCTTTTGGTCCTTTGTAACCTTTAACTGTTGAGTCGGTACCTCTAGTACCCTTATTACCTTTAATACCTGTTGCACCAATTGGTCCTTGGACACCATCAAGAGCTCTTAATCCTTTAAATCCTTTAGGTCCTTTGTCACCTGTTTGTGGTCCAATTAAACCTTTGTCACCTAATAAACCTTTTCTACCTTTAACACCCTTAGGTCCTTTAAGTCCTTTCTCCCCTTTATATCCTTTCTGACCTTTAGGTCCTTTAAAACCTTTCTGACCTTTGGTACCATCAGGACCTGTAGGACCCTGGTCACCTTGTGCTGAAATAGCACCTTTAGGACCATCAGGTCCGATGTCTCCTTTGAAACCTTTCTGACCTTTACGTCCTTTTAGACCTTTGTCACCTTTATCTCCAACAATACCTTTATCACCTGTTGGCCCTTGTGGTCCTCCTTCACCTGTCGATGCGATTAAACCTTTTGGTCCTTTCTCTCCTTTAATACCCTTTCTACCTTTAAGACCTTTTGGTCCTTTAGTACCTTTGTCACCCTGTGGACCTCTTTCACCTTTTTCACCACGGTCACCAGGTAATGTTAACATGGCTTCAGAATTCTGTCTAACTTGTTCGGCAGTAAATGCAGTTGAGTATTGAATAACTCTTCTCATTTGACCATCAAACATTGGATTATATGCTGTTGACTCACCGATTCTACTCCATTGGAAATCAGATACTAATGAAGATACTGCAGTTGCACAATTATCAGAACCATAACTTGGAGTTTCACCAATATATAAACCGTCCATGTAGTGGTAAGCTTTACTATTGTCAAAGACTACCGCATAAACATACCATTGACCTATATTCATAGTTACCGCAGGAGAACTGAAGTAATTACAATTTGAAGTTGCCTCACTATAGAATGACCCACTTCTCGCTTCAATCATATTAGTATAGTCAGAACCCCATAATAAAACAGTATTGGCAATATCTTTATTGAATTGCATGAATATCGTACCCGCAGTTCTACTCATAGTAGAAGTACTACCTAAGGAAACATATGAACCTTCAGCACCGTTAAAATCAAAATAATTACCGTCATTAAATGTAACTCCACCAACAATAGTTGCATCATTATTACTTGGAGATAAGTCATACCACGTGGTACCATCACCAGGGTAACTACTTAGGTCAGTAGCATCTAAGTGTAATACTCTATTAGTTGTTATTAAAGTAGCGTTTGGTGTAGGACCGATTGGACCCTGACCACCTGTTATACCTTTAGGACCTTTTAATCCTTTTAGACCTTTTGGTCCTTTTAAACCTTTATCGGCAACTTCACCAGCATCTGATGTTGGACCACCAGCACCCTGGTCGGATATTGGACCTTGCGGTCCTTTTGGTCCCTTAAGACCCTTAAGACCTTTATGACCTTTTAAACCTTTATCACCCTTATCACCAACGGCACCTTTATCTGACTGCGGACCCAATTGACCAATAGGTCCTTGAGATGCAATATTACCCTTTATACCTTTAAGACCTTTTGGTCCTTTAGTACCTCTTTCACCTTTAGTCCCCTTAGGTCCTTTGTCTGTTGATGTAGGTCCTCTATCACCTTCATCACCTTGGTCACCACCAGGCCCAACGGCACCTTTTGGAGATGCACCAATACCACCTAATGGACCTTTAAATCCTTTTGGACCACCAACACCTAATTCACCTTTAGGACCTTTCTCGTCACCCGCAGGTCCTTGTGGTCCACCTATACCAATCGGACCTTTTGGTCCTGCTGGTCCAGCTTCATTATCACCAACCAAACCTTTATCACCCTTAAGACCTTTAATACCTTTTTGACCTTTGAGACCTTTTTCAGTACCTGGTGTTCCTTTGAAACCTTTGTCACCTGTAGGTCCTTGAAGTTTTAAATAAGATGTCAATGCTGGACTTACAGATGATAATGTAAAACCTGTTACTGTTGGGTCAACGTCAAATCCAAAATGTTTTAGACCCGCACCTTGTTTATAAGGAACATCTAAATCAATATAACATGTCTCAGATGTTAAACCTGAATATACATTTGTTCTTGTTAATGCACTTAAATTTAAATTCTCAGGACCAACTGATGTCATGTCCTCACCATATTTGTTTAAGAACTCATTAGTTGTGATTGTCTCACCTTCTACCGCAGCCACCACATGTTGAACAAATGGATACGTTGCAGTTCCTCTAAGTGGAAGACCATCAACAACAGGATAAACTAATCCTCTAGCATTACCCCCTCTATTGGCTCTAATATCTTCATATACTTGGATATAGGCACAATAATCATGTAAAAACCTATTAGTATATTCATAACCTGCACTTGCAGTCCAATAATTACCATCTAATTTAAATGGTTGGTTATATAAATCACTCTTAGTTGGACTACTACTAGTACCACCTATCTTTCCATGATATAAACCAACTAAATCATCAGATTCATCCGCAACAATAACTACAAGATAGTTCGTATCGTCACCACTAAATGACCCTTGACCTGAAGTTTCAGTATTATTTAGATTACTATGGTCAAATGGTACACCCTCAGAAATTGCCTCTGCGGCACCTGTAGATAAGTTTAAACCTCTATTGATTCTTCGATATACTGTTAAACCATCGTTAAATTGTACATTTCTAGGTACACAACCGTTTGAGTTAGATTTACACCATCCTGAATTATAAACTGAATTTGGAACCGCTGAGTTAAATTCACTCAATTGGGTATTATCTGATAACGTACCACCACTTAACGACCCTAAATATGGATAAGATGCCCACCATAACCAGTTTTCACCATTAGTAGAATTTTTACCAATTACACCTTCATATAATTTGTTGATTTCCCCTGTCGCTTGATGTACAGAAGCCCAATCTCTAATACTTTGAGATGCTTCCTCGGCTTTACTAGATGGCATCGATGTTGCGTCATAGAATACGTAAACATTTAAATATGCAGTTCGACCTTGATTACCTTGAGGTCCTTTAACACCAACTTCACCTTTTGGTCCAATATCTCCTTTGTTTGTACCAGTAGGTCCCTGTGGACCTTTGTCAGCATTAGACCCTTTTGGACCCTTTATCGATGTACCTAAAGCACCTTTCGGCCCTTTAAATCCTTTTGGACCTTTTGGTCCTGTTGGTCCCTTTGGACCTTTTTCAGCTGTAGGACCCGCAGGTCCAACCAAACCTTGTTCACCAATTAAACCTTTTTCACCTAATGGTCCAAGTGGACCTAACACGGCTTTTATACCTTTTCTACCTTTTAATCCTTTTAAACCTTTATCACCATCAAAACCTTTATCTGTAGATGTGGTACCTTTAATACCTTTGAATCCTTTATCACCTTTGGTACCCTCAACATTTTTAGGTCCTTTGTCACCAACAGGTCCTCGGTCAGCAGTAGGACCAATATTACCTTTTACATTAAATGGAAAACCTTTCCAATTACCAACATTGTCAATTAACTCTGTACCGTCTTCTTTTAATACTGAAACTGATGGGTTAACCTTAACCGTTGAACGGATGTTTGAATCTATACGGAATTCACCACCTGAAGTAACACCACTAAAAACAACATCTCCACCGTTGATAACAACCGCGGCAGATGATGAAGTGTTACCTGTAAAGTTGATGGTACCACCCGTAGGTCTTATATTAATATCCTTACCCATTTAATACTTTAGATTTTAATATGTTAATTCTCTCTTTTATATTTGTTATTCGTGTATGTTGTTCTTGGATTGAACCAATACCAATGGCCACCATTTTACCGTACTCAAGTCTTAAGTAACCCTCTTCACTTGTAAATACTACCTCAGGTATAACTTTCTCAATTTCTTGAGCGATAAATCCAATATCTTTACCTTTTAACCCACCAAATTTGGTTGCCCCACCTTTCCATGTAAATCGAACACCGTCAATTAATTTTAATTTAGATAAGTTACCTTTTAAAGACTTAATATTATCTTTTAATCTTTCATCAGAAGCAGGTCCCTGTGGTCCTTTTGGTCCTTTAGCACCTGGACCACCTTGTGCCCCTGTTGGACCTTGCGGTCCACCACCACCTAAGGCACCTCTTGGACCTAATGGCCCTGTTGGACCTTGTGGACCCGCAGGTCCTTTTACATTACCCGCTGGCCCTTGTGGTCCTGTAGGTCCTTGTGCACCACCTCCACCAACAGAACCTTTTACTGTTGAGTTTGTACCTCTAGCACCTGTAGGTCCTCTATCTGAAGACGCTGGACCTTGTGGTCCACCACCACCTTGTGGTCCTCTATCACTATTCGCAGCACCTCTTGCTCCTTTTTCACCGTCAGATGCTCCTCTGGCTCCTTGACCACCTCTAGGACCTCCACCACCTTGTGGTCCACGTGGTCCTTTAGGTCCTTTTTGACCTTTGTCCGTACTTGCTGGTCCCTGTGGTCCTTGGTCCCCACCCTGAGCACCTGAACCAATTAAACCTTTATCACCAACAACACCTTTGAGTCCTTTGTGACCTTTTTGACCTTTATCACCTCTAACTGTACTTGTTGGTCCTTTATAACCTTTAACTGACGAAGCAGTACCTCTTGGTCCTAATCCACCTAGTGGTCCTCTATTACCTTTAGGTCCTTTTGGACCGATAGCACCTTTAGGTCCTTTAGTTGAGTTGGCAGGTCCTTTATAACCTTTCACTGACGAAGCAGTACCTCTAGGTCCTAATCCACCTTGTAAACCTCTGTTACCCTTATGTCCTTTTGTACCGATAGCACCTTTAAGACCTTTTGTTGAGTTGGTAGGACCTCTAAATCCTTTTACTGACGATATATTACCTTGAGGACCAATAAGACCTTTACGACCCTTAGGTCCTTTAAGACCTTTTAATCCTTTAGGTCCTTTAAGACCTTTTGTTGAATTGGTAGGACCTCTAAATCCTTTTACAGTAGAAGTACTACCTTGTGGTCCACCACCACCTTGAGGCCCTCTATTACCCTTATGTCCTTTTGTACCAATAGCACCTTTTGGCCCTTTAGCTGAGTTAGATGGTCCTTTATAACCTTTTACTGTTGAAACAAAACCTTTTTCACCTGTAACACCAACACTAGGAGTGCTACCTATAAAACCTTTACGACCTTTGATACCTTTTGGTCCTTTGTCTGAAGATGCTGGTCCTGTTTGTCCGTAAAGACCTTTATCTCCTTTTACACCTTTTTGTCCACTATACCCTTTGATACCTTTGATACCCTTAACACCTTTAGGACCTTGGTCACCCTTCACATTTCCTGCAGGACCAGTAGGACCTTTCTGTCCTTTGTCTGTCGATATAAGTCCTTTTAACCCTTTTGGACCCTTTTGACCTTTGTCTGTTGATGTTGCACCAACACCACCTTGAGCACCTGTAGGTCCTCTATCTGATGATGCCGCTCCTGTAGCACCAACACCAGCTTGGTCACCTTGTGGCCCTTTTTGACCTTTCTGTCCTTTGTCTGTCGACTGAGAACCAATACCACCTCTAGGTCCTTTTAGACCTTTTTCATTACTTGTTGGTCCTCTTTGACCCTTATCTTGGTCAGTACCTCGTGGACCTAAACCACCTTGTTGACCTTTGTCGGCTTTTGTACCTCTACCACCAGCACCACCTGCACCACCTCTTGCTCCTGTGATACCTTTAAATCCTTTAGGACCTTTTAATCCTTTTTCATTACCTGCAGGTCCAGTTGGTCCCTGTGGTCCGTTAGCTGCGTCACCACCTCTAGCACCTGTTGCAGGTTGAGGACCTCTAACTTGTTTTGGTCCTTTAATACCTTTAACACCTTTAATACCTTTAGGTCCTTTCTCACCTTTATCTGTTGACTGAGGTCCGATAGCACCTTTAGCACCTTGATTTGATAATGAACCTGTGGGTCCTAATGAACCTGTTGAATTTTTAGGTCCTTTAACACCTTTTCTACCCTTAGGTCCTTTGTCACCTTTGATACCGATAGGTCCTGCAATACCTTTAAAACCTTTATCACCACCTGTGAATCTAACACCCTTATTACCGTCAGGTCCGATACCACCAGTTGTTCCTTTGATACCTTTACGACCTTTTACACCTTTAGGTCCCTTCTCACCTTTATCATCACCTTTAGGTCCTGTAGGTCCTAAAACACCTGTTGATGATATTGTACCTCTCGGTCCTAATGAACCTCTTCCTGGCTTTTGACCTTTGTCACCAATAATACCTTTTAAACCCTTATCACCTTTGTCACCCTGAGTTGTACTTGCAGGTCCCTTAGCACCATCATTACCTATAGGTCCTTGAGCAGTAGTCGTAGCTTTAGGACCTTTTAATCCTTTAGGTCCAACAACACCTTTAATACCTTTTGGTCCCTTAGTACCCTTATCACCAGTTATCCCTTGGTCACCAACTGGTCCTTGTGGTCCTCCCTCACCTTGTGAGGCAATTAAACCTTTATGACCTTTAATACCCTTATCACCTTTGGTACCCTTAGGACCTTTTAAACCTTTAGGTCCGATAATACCTTTAGGACCTTTAAGTCCTTTATTACCTTTCTGACCTTTCTCACCACGGCTTTGTTTGTTACCTTCAGTACCGTCTTCACCTTTGATACCTTTAGGACCTTTGTCTCCTTGAATACCTTTGGTACCTTTAACACCTTTATCAGCAGTATCACCCGCAATAGAAACAGGACCTGTAGGACCTAACAATCCTTTCTGACCTTTCTCACCAACAGGACCCTTTAAACCTTTTTTACCTTTTAAACCTTTAGGACCTTTCTCTCCCTTATCACCAACAATACCTTTATCTGAATCATCACCACCAGGACCTAAATCTCCCGTAGTAAACGTATTACCTTTAATACCTTTAAGACCTTTGATACCCTTATTACCCTTTGGACCTTTATCACCTTTGATACCTTTATCGTCAGAAGTTGGACCTCTTTGACCTGTAGGACCTTTATCACCTTGAACATTAACCTCTGAAGGACCCAGTGGACCTAATAGTCCTCGTTCACCTTTTAATCCTTTTGGTCCAACAACACCTGTAGGACCTAAATTTTCTTGTGAACCTTTATCTGCAACAGGACCTAATTCACCCTTCGGACCCAATATACCTTTAATACCTTTTGGCCCTTTATTACCTTTAAGACCTACGTCACTACCTTTCCAACCACCTCGTTTTTCAATAGTACCCGTACCTTTAAACGAGACATCGTTTTGAAGTTTTACAGAACCCTTAATGTTAAATGTAGAATTTACAGCGTCGAATTTGACCAACTCGTCACCATTAGTAGAACCTGAGAATGTAAGCGTACCATCGTCAGCAACGGTCAACGTAATAGTCGCACCAGTGGCGTTTTCAAAAATAATATAAGGTCTCGTACTACCTGACGGTTGAGGTACTATTTTAATGTTTTTTGCCATACGTGTGGTTCAAAGGTTTCAATTATACTATAAATACTCATAAAAAAGTTTATTACTCCTTTATTGTACCAAATTATATTTAAGGTTTAGTTTTTTTTTCATATACTTCACTTAATAAATATTACAAATAGAAATTAAGATGAAAAATTATATTATAGGGACATATTTTAATGGTGAAGATTTTACCAACTTACTGTCTAACAAAATAATTCAAGAGATTGAAAAAGAAACAAAAAACCATAAGACAGAAATACAAGTTATAAATAATAAAAACTTCATTGTGGTTAGAGGGTACACCACACATAAAAACCCTTTTAACCTTTCACAATTGTTTATAACCTATTACAACGATTTATTCAGTAAAGAAATTAATTTTAACGTAATTGATTTGGTTGAATACAATACCTCACCACCACAAAAACCACTATACCTTAAAAAGACATACACTAAAGACCAACTACATGATAAGTTAACCACAAAATCTGTTGAAGATTCTTTCTTAGGTAAAGATTATAGATACACAGCCAATACAGAAATGTCAGTTGTGTTTTTAAATGGAAATATTAAAGATGAAGACCTTAAGGATTACTTTGAAGACTATGAATTTTACACCATAAAAAATCCAATAGAAACCTTTTACTCCAATATTAACTTTGGAAAGAACTTAAGGACCGAAAAGTTATTTGAATTTTACTTTAACTACATCACCTATAACATTTTTGAAAGAAATCTATGTAAGGATTTAACCATAGAATTTTTTACTGACTCACCATTCGATGACATTACATGGGAAAATATAAAATTAGAAATTCACTCTAATTCATTAATCACCAGTGAAGAATGGTTGAAATCACTAATCTTAGATTTGTTTTCATTCAACCCAAAAGATATCATGGATAAATGGAACCTTGAAGATTATAACTTTGAAAACGAAATAATCAAAAGAACCAATAGAATATGGGAAGTAAGAGATAAGGTTGGTGAGATGTTATTAGTCTAAGTAACTCTTAACGTGGTGTAACGCCTCATGTAAATCATCGAAGTCATTATCAGGTGCCATTAGTTTAACATCTAATGGTTTCTTATCTTCAGTTAAAGTCATCAACATAAATGCTGGTATATATTCATTACCAGTCGCCTCCACAAATAAATCATACTCTTTTTCGTACTTGTGAATATCTCTTTCAGTAAATTTAATTTTAGCCTCTTTTAACATGTCCTTCATATCAGCACAATGTGGACATCCTTTCATAGTGTATAGTACTACCTTTTTCATTTTAATAACATTCTATCATTTATAACTATCCCGTCAATATCACTTTGTTCAAATAAGTCCAAAGCTTCTTCAATACTTTCAACTATAGGTTGACCATTAATATTCAATGAAGTATTCAATACCATAGGTATACTAGTATACTTTTCAACTTCCTTAATTAATTCGTAATATCTTGGATTGTCTTCTTTATTTACTGTTTGAACTCTTGCAGTCCCGTCAACGTGTGATATCGATGGAACTAGTTCTTTGTTTTTTACAGGACAGGTATACAACATAAATGGTGACGGTACGTCTATATCAAAATAATCCTGACAATATTCTTCAATAACAGATGGTGCAAACGGTCTAAACCATTCTCTAAATTTAACTCTTGAGTTAAGGATATCTTTCATGTTAGGGTCCGCAGGATTTGCAATAAATGAACGGTTACCTAATGCCCTTGGACCGAACTCTGAACGACCTTGATACCACGCAATTATTTTAGATTCACTAATCATCTTCGCAATAACTTCTTTATCATATTCAACACCAATACTGTCGTCCTTGAATTCACCACCTGTATAAACTATCTCAGAATTTTTATATTCAACTTTTGGATTGTCTTTTAAATGATGGAAAACATATAACGCAGCACCTGCAGATAACCCATCATCACCTGAAGCAGGATAAATATAAATGTTGTCAAACTTACTCTCTTTTAAGATTTTATAATTCGCATTACAATTCAAAAATGAACCACCAGCCAAACATAAATTACCACCATTATATTCTTTAGTTATATCATATAGTTCGTCCACAAATTTTAATACGGTTTTTTCAAAAATATATTGAACAGACGCCGCTGCATCCATACCTTCTTTTTTGTCAACATATTTTCTTTCTAAAAGTGTTTGAACACCAGAACCTTTAGGTTTATTGTCAAAAAGTTCTCTATCTTCATTAACCCACCATCTATAACTATGTGGAGGTCTACCTAATAATTTTGAACCCATAACATAATAATAATTTGTATCACTATTATCATGAGTTATACCTGGTTTAATAAAGTCTTCCCATTGAGTTTTAGCTATTTCATTAGGTTCACCATAAGAAGAAAGACCCATTAATGTTCCTGCCTTTGTAAGACCAGGACCCAAAGAAATATAGTCAGTCATCTTATCATAAAATACACCAATTAACGTATCAGGTGCACCCATGTTTAATAACCTGTTATCTTCACCATAATGATAGGAACCACTCTTTTGTGGATACTCACCAGAACCGTCCAAAGTTAAAATTGCAGACTTAGTAAATGGTGAGGTATAATAGGTCGATGCCGCATGTGCCGTTTGATGATTTATAATAAACCCTGGTTTAACAAATGTATCCTCAATGACAACATTAATATTTAAAAAATCATAAGCCCATCTGTCTGTGATAGGTGGTACGAGCCAATTATCTTTAATAATATCATACCCATATTCAGTTTTATTTGTTATCTCACCTTTATAAGGGTTTGAATACGGTTCATCGTTGAAATATAACTTTATGAAATCATTTTCTAATGCCCAATCATCATATCCACCAACAGCAATAAAATCAACATCATCAAATGTTATTTCTGCCAATGATAAGACATAGTCAATCGCAGTCCAATCAATATAAGATGTCTTCTTTTCTCTATAGACCCTTTCACAAGATACTGACGCGGCCAACTTACCATCCTTAACAACAGATACCGCACCATCGTGACCTAATGTTAAACCAAGTATTACCATTTACAAAATAGAATTTGCCATGTCAATTAATTGTGTCTCTTGAAGGATACCATGTTTGGTATCAATAACATTACCTTTAGAAAATAACTTAATTGTAGGTATTGAACGAACACCTAACTCTACCGCCATTTGTTTGTCAGATTCAATATCGAATTTATATACCGAAACCTCATGACCTTCTTCAGATAATTTAGCACCCACTCTCTCAACAATAGGTCCCAAAACACGACATGGTCCACACCAATCCGCATACATATCTACGATGAACTTTTCACCGCTGTTAATTTTTTCTCTTAATTCTTCCGATGTTAATACTTGCATTTTTATATTGTTTTATATTTTTTTAATGAGTTTAGATAATATATCATACTATCACTAGACTCCTCAGGTATAATCGCATAAAACTTATACGTAGTCTCATCTACCCTTTTAATAAAATAAAGATAGGTGTTACTATTATCAAACTTAACCAATCCTTCTTTGATATCAATAGATGAACCACTAAAGTATTTTACCGACCATACAATTTTATTTTTACTTAAGATAATATCTAACGCTTCCTTAATGTAGAAATCTGTTTCAATAACAGAAGGGTACTCGATGGTACCCTCCGTTAATTTCAAAATATTATCAGGTAATTTATATTCAACTACCTTTTTTTTGTTATCATCCATTATTCAACTTCTCTTTCGATAGGTTCAGTCATGACCATGTCTTTGACCTCATCACTAACCTCTACTTCACTATACATATTGTGTAAAGTCTTTTCTAGCTCTTCAGCTTGTCCTATAGATTGAGCAATGATGTAAGTAATTCTATATGGGTCTGCATTAGAAGCTGGTCTGCGGTCTTCCACGTAACCCTTCCATTCTTTAGAAGTAGACAACGGTACGCGAATAGACGCACCTCTGTCAGAAACACCCCAGCTGAACTTATCAATACTCTGAGTCTCATGTAAACCTGTTAACCTCATCTCATTAGATGAACCATAACACTTGATGTGTTCCAAGTGACGACCCTCGAAAGTTTTGAAGATTGCATCAAAGTAATTTTTACCACCTTCACCTCTCATTCTATCGTTGGAGAAGTTACAGTGTAAACCTGAACCGTTCCAATCACCCGTCACAGGTTTAGGGTGGAACTCAATCTTAAATCCATAGTCCTCAGACATTTGGTTTAACATATAACGAGAAACCCATAGGTCATCACCCG
>Ga0255754_10000369_pt1 | contig 35418 bp, 34 predicted proteins | sample 101ome_22_FD_179954 | JGI IMG/M metagenome (GOLD analysis project Ga0255754, IMG submission 179954) | Coastal salt marsh microbial communities from the Groves Creek Marsh, Skidaway Island, Georgia - 101412BT metaG (version 2) | ecosystem: Environmental > Aquatic > Marine > Intertidal zone >... | reverse complement strand
GACTTTTGAAATGCCAACCCTATCGGAAAAAGTTTCTAATGCTTTTGGAGTGCAACCTCTTTTTCTAAGTCCTGAAATTGTTGGCATTCTAGGATCATCCCACCCATTGACATGTTTATTTTTCACAAGGATACTGAGCTTCCTTTTTGACATTACCGTATATTCAAGATTGAGTCTAGAGAACTCATATTGATGAGGTCTATCAGGCTTATTAAAGTCATTCAAATTCTCTAATATCCAGTCATATAGTCTTCTATTGTCTTGAAATTCAAGTGTGCATAATGAATGGGTTATACCCTCAATTGCATCAGATATACAATGGGCAAAATCATACATTGGGTAGATACACCAGTTTTTTCCTGTTTGATGATGGTTTTCAAACCTTATACGGTAAAGAGTGGGATCTCTCATACAAATAAAGGAACTGGACATATCAATCTTAGCACGAAGAACACAATGATTCTCTTTAAACTCACCATTTTTCATTTGATTAAATAGTTTAAGATTTTCTTCTATTGAAGTTTTTCTATAAGGACTATCTTTACCAGGATCTTTAAGAGTTCCTCTGTATTCTTTTGTTTCTTCGGGTGAAAGAAAACATACATATGCCAAACCTTTTTCAATAAGTTCAATCGCATAATTAAAAAATCTATTAAAGTAATTAGAGCTATACTTTTCGGGCTTCTTCCAATTAAAACCAAGCCAGTTGATATCTTTTTTTATTGAATCAACAAACTCAATATCTTCTTTAGATGGATTAGTATCATCAAATCTTAAATTACAAGATCCGCCATATTTTTTTGCAATACCAAAATTAAGAAATATTGATTTGGCATGGCCAATATGAAGATAACCATTAGGTTCAGGTGGAAAACGAGTTTGAATTTTCTTGTGAAGCTCTTTCGACAAATCCTGATCAATTTGATTAAAAATAAAATTTGTTGGGAGTCTGGTGCTGTTATCTGGCATTACGTGGGATTATATCATTTTCAGGTATTCGGTTTCTTTCTATGATTCTCCAAGATAGTTAAAATATGAATAATGAAAATTGCCATTGTAAGACTTTCAGCTATTGGGGATATTGTTCAATCAATGATTGTTCTTCAATTTATCAAGAAAAAATTCCCAGATGCTTCAATTGATTGGTTTGTAGATAAACAATTTTCCACTTTGCTTGATGATTGTATTGAGATAGATAATGTTATCAAATTAAATCTAAAAAAGATCAAGCAAAACAAGTCTTTAATTCTTTTATTTAAAACATTAAGAAAATTACAAACCTTCAAAAAATATGATTATGTTTTTGACTTACAAGGGTTAATTAAATCTGCAGTCATCACTAGATTTATTCCAGCGAGAGAGAGAATTGGATTTGATAAAAACTCCACCAGAGAAAGATTTGCATCTTACCTTTATTCCAAGAAGTATAAATTTCCCTATCATGAAAATGTTGTAATGAGATATATCAATATTGTTGCTTCTGCTTTGGATATCCCTGTGAGTGAGCGTGAGATCAAATGCAAAAAACCTTTTTTTAATTTGTCATCGAATAAAGCTAGGAAAAACAAACCCAATATTCTTATTGTTTTGGGAGCTTCCTTTGATTCTAAGATTTATCCTGTAGATAAATATGCTCAAATAGTGAATGCACTTCAAGCTAACTTTGTTGCATTATGGCATTCAAAAAAAGAATTTGAGATGGCTAAAAGACTACAATCTCTATCTGGGGGTCTGTCAATAACTAAGTGTAAGAATTTCTCAGAGTTAAAACAACTGGTTATTAATTCTGATTTAGTTATTGGTGGGGATACAGGGCCTACACACATTGCATGGGCATTAAATATCCCATCTGTTACTATCTTTGGCTCGACGCCGCTTGAAAGAAATTGCTTTATTACCGATATAAATTTAGCTATAAGCTCTGGAAACAAGGTTAATGCGTATAAAATTAATAAAAAAGATTTTTCAATAAATCTTATAAAGCCAGAATTAATCTTATCTTTAATCAAAGGACTTTTATGAATATTGCTGTTGCAGGAATTGGCTATGTAGGACTCTCGAATGCAGTTTTATTGTCTCAATTCCATAATGTAATTGCCTATGACATTGATAAAGAGAAGGTTGATAAGGTAAATAATAGAATCTCTCCGATTGAAGATAGAGAAATTGAAGCTTTTTTTAAGCAAAAAAGTTTAAATCTTAAGGCAGTTTCAGACTCTTCATTGGCTTTCAATACTGCAGAATTTATTATTATTGCTACCCCAACTGATTACGATACTGAGAATAATTTTTTCAATACGGATTCTATTGAGAAGGTTATGCAGGATATAGAAGATATCAGTTCTAATGCTACTGTGATAATAAAATCGACAGTTCCTGTTGGATATACAAGAAGCATTAAACAAAGATTTGTAAAAAATAAAATAATTTTTTCCCCCGAGTTTCTTCGAGAGGGCAATGCTTTGTATGACAATCTCTATCCTTCAAGAATTATTATGGGAGACAATTCTCAGGAGGCTAAAACCTTTGCTGAAATGTTGTTGCATGCTTCAGCCAAAGATCAGGTTGATATCTTGTATATGGATTCAACTGAAGCTGAGGCGGTAAAGTTATTTAGTAATACCTACCTAGCTATGCGAGTTGCTTACTTTAATGAACTTGATTCATATGCTGAGATTCATAACTTGGATTCAAAAAGTATCATTAAAGGTGTGGGACTAGACCCAAGAATTGGCAGCCACTACAATAATCCCTCTTTTGGTTATGGAGGATATTGTCTCCCCAAAGACACCAAACAATTAAAAGCAAATTATGAAAATGTGCCCAATAATCTTATTGGTGCAATTGTTGAGGCTAACTCAACTAGAAAGGATTTTATCGCTGATCAAATATTAGCTAGAAAACCTAAATTAGTTGGAGTATATCGATTGATTATGAAAAGTGGTTCAGATAACTTCAGAGCCTCATCTATTCAAGGGATTATGAAAAGAATTAAAGCTAAAGGTATAGAGGTAGTAGTCTACGAGCCAGTTCTATCTTTAGATAAAAAGAAACATTTTTTCAATTCTAAGGTAATTAATGATTTTAGTAAGTTTAAAAAGATTTGTGACGTAATAGTTGCCAATAGACTTACAAATGAAATTTTGGATGTCAAGGAAAAAGTTTATACAAGAGATATTTTTAATTCCGATTAGTTATTATGAAAATTTTAGTTACCGGCAGTGCTGGATTTATTGGTTCTTCAGTGTCGATTAAGTTGTTAGAAAGAGGGGATGAGGTTGTTGGTATTGATAATCACAATGACTATTATGATCCCCAACTGAAAGAGTTAAGACTATCTAGGCATATTCATCATTCAAATTACAGTCATTTTAGGGGTGATATTGAAAATAGGGAGTTCATAAAAAAAATTTTCAGCAGTGAAAGATTTGATTGTGTTGTTAATCTTGCTGCTCAGGCTGGTGTAAGATATTCAATTGAAAACCCTAATGCTTATATCGATACAAATCTTGTAGGTTTTGGAAATATCCTTGAGGGATGTAGACAGACTGAGGTTCAGAACTTAGTTTACGCTTCCTCAAGTTCTACATATGGTCTAAATACTAAACAGCCGTTTTCAGTGCATCACCCGGTGAATCATCCAGTAAGTCTTTATGCTGCAACTAAGAAAGCAAATGAATTGATGGCTCATACATATAGTCATCTATACCAAATTCCTACTACTGGATTAAGATTTTTTACAGTTTATGGCCCATATGATAGGCCTGATATGGCGCTTCAAAAATTTGCTAATTCGATAATGAAGGAAGAGACAATCAAAGTCTATAATTATGGAAATCATAAGAGAGACTTTACCTATATTGATGATATTGTAAATGGAGTTGTTAAAGTTATTGATAAGCCAGCAGCTTCAAATTCCTATTGGGACTCATCCAATCCTGATCCGTCATCCTCTAGTGCGCCATATAGAATCTATAATATTGGAAACAACAATCCAGTAAATCTTATGGACTATATCAAAGAACTTGAAATTAATTTAGGCAAAGAAGCTAAAAAAGAATTTCTTCCTATGCAGCCTGGAGATGTTCCCGATACATATGCAGATATATCTGATTTATCTGATGAGCTAGGATATCAGCCCTTTACTTCAGTTTCCGAAGGCGTAAAGAATTTTTCTGAGTGGTTCAAAGAATATTATCAATCTAAGATTTAATTATCTTGGAAATGTCTTTAATAGAGTCAATCACAATCGAGGCTTTTGTAGTTGATTCAGAGATAGGATGACCACTTCTAACTAAAATATTATTGGTGATTCCAGCCAGAATTGCTGCCTCTATGTCTCTTTCTGAATCACCAACCATCCAAGAATTTTCTTTAGATATTTGAAATAATTTGAAACAATTTATAAACATCCCAGGCTTTGGTTTTCTGCAATCGCATTTTTGTTCAGGGGTGTGCGGACAATGAATTGAGTAAAGAATTTTAACCCCATTTTTTTCAAACTCTTTTTTCATCCATTTATCAACTAGAATGTAATCTTCTTCTTTATATAATCCCCTGCCTATGCCAGATTGATTGGTGATGACTATAAATTCGTAGCCTAAATCTTTGAGATATTTTAGAGATTTGAAAACCCCATTAATAAATTTAAAATTATCAATTTTGTGAAGATAGCTAACTTCTTCATTTATTACACCATCTCTGTCGAGAAAAATAACTTTCTTGTCCACTTGAAAGAATTTTTTAAAATTATTTGGTAGTATAGACTTTTTTTATTTGATTTCAAATTATGGATTTATCTATCATCATTCCAGTTTTTAACGAGTCGCAAAGTATAGGAACTCTCATCAATGAAATCAATCAATCAATTACAGATATAAACTATGAGATAGTTGTTGTTGACGATAAGAGTTCAGATGAGACAGTAAAAGTACTTAAAAAAATCAAATCTACCAACAGTAAATTAAGAATTATTATGCATGATGAAAACTATGGCCAATCCTTTGCAGTCAGATCAGGCGTTAGAAATGCCAAGTCTTCATTAATTGCAACACTTGATGGTGACGGACAGAATAATCCGGCTGATATTCCCAAACTCTACGCATCACTTATTTCAAATAAAAATAATAACGTTCTAATTGCAGGTTATAGAGCAAAAAGAAAAGACTCTTGGTTAAAAAAAATGTCTTCAAAATATGCGAACAGAATACGATCTAAGATACTTAAAGATGAAACGCCAGATACAGGTTGTGGCTTAAAACTTTTTTCGAAAGATTTCTTCTTAGACTTGCCATCTTTTAATCATATGCATAGATATATCCCAGCCTTATATGTTGCGAGGGGCGGTAAAGTTATTTCAATAGAAGTAAACCATAGACACAGAGAACAAGGAAAATCAAAATATGGATTTCACAATCGTTTCTGGGTCGGTATATCAGATCTATTTGGCGTGAGATGGCTCCAACGAAGGTCAAAGAAAATAATTTTTGAGGAGGTTTAACATGCAAGATATACCTACTTCTTGGCTAATATTGGGATTTTTAGGACAAGCACTTTTCTCAATGAGGTTTTTAATTCAATGGATATATAGTGAGAAAAACAAAAGAAGCATAATTCCAAAGGCATTTTGGTATTTTAGTTTGGCAGGTGGAGTGACTCTCTTAAGTTATGCACTCCTGCGGCAAGATCCAGTTTTTATTGCTGGTCAAGGTTTAGGTTTGTTTATATATCTTAGAAACCTTAGTCTATTAAAAAATGAAGAGAAAGAGTAATTAAGAACAATCTTTTTTATTGCTTGTTCTATAGTAGAGTTTATATGAGAAATCACCTTTTTGTATATTTATTACCCCATCTGAAAGAGATTGTGTTTTATCATCGTCATAGCCATCATTGTCCCATACAACTAAACAAGTTTTAAGGTTATTTAAAACTTTATCATCTAAACCAGAGATATAAACTTTCTCTTTTGGGAACACAGAAAACAAGTGAGGACCAAGGAAGTAATCATTTGAATACACTATGCTGCTTTTTTTGATAATTTCTCTAGGGATTTTTCTTAAAGCTTCATGTATTGGCACATTGACCCTACCATAGTATCCAAACTTAGGACCATTTAATTGAATAAGTCTAATTCCTAAAACTAGAAGACTAAAAATGATTACTAGCGCTATGAAATATCTAGTTAGTCTTCTTTTATCTACAGAGGCCCAGATTGATTCTATTTTTAGAAAAACCAGAAATGGAAAGAGCATCAATATTGGATGAAGCCATCTAACCTTAACCTCGCGTATTTCAATCATCATAGGCAGAATTAAAGAACATAACAAAACTATTAAGAAGAATTTTTTTATAAAGTTAAATTTTGATAAAAGTTCCATATCTAGGTTATTTTTTGAATGACGTTGATAATAAATAAATATTATGGGAATAAGAATAAATGGGAATAGGAAGCCTATGAAGCTTGGAAAGATTTTGATAAATAATGTTGCGAAATAAATATTCGAGCTTGTAGTAGTTAATCCCAGTCTATCATTGGCTTGTGAAGAAATATCTGAAAAGTTTTCGATTAGCCATAAATAATGTGGCGATATGAGCAATAAAATAAAGAAAAAAGTGATAACTATTTCTTTTTGGAAAAATATATTCCTAAAGCTTTTTTCTGCAGAAATAGCAAACACTAGAATAAATAAAAAAATTATATAGCTATATTTTGACATTAAACCAATAGCTATAGCAATTCCAAGCATCAGGAATGATGAAACATTTGAATTTTGGACAATTCTAAGAATATAAAAAAAAGTCATGGCTATTGATAATGCTAACAAAATAGTATGTGTGAAGCCTTGGTGCATATGCCATGCAAAAGAAGGCATTAAAAGATAAGAAAAGATAAAAATATTCTTAACTGTTGTGCTTTGAAAAAGGATTTCCGCAGATTTGTGTAGATATACGAATGTTAGATAAATCAGAAAATATTTAAAAAAAATTAGAGTATCTAATGTCGCCCCAAAAAAGTTAAACAAGTAGTAACTCACCCAACTATAAAGTGGCGGTTGGGGCATGGGATACCCAAGGGAGAGTGATTGTCCGTAAAAAATTTGTTCTCTATCGTCAACTTGGAGTGTTTCGCTAAAAAACAGACGAATAAAGATGTGAGCTAATAGATAAATTAGAACTATAAATAAAGGGTGATAAAATAGATTTTTGCTTAATATTCTTTGGAGTGCTTTGTCCATGGCTCTTTATTTAGATAGATTAATATCGCTTATTATCTTTTTTTCTATTGGGTCTTTATTGTTTATAGATAAAGGCGGTATTTTACTTGGATTTATCTTTATCTTATCTTTAGTAGGTTTGTTTGTAAGGAGGCATGAGAGTTCACCTTTAAAAAAATGGGAGAAATTATTCTTAACTTCTTTTATATCTTTCTTTCTTGTTATTCTCGCAAATGTTATATATTTTGATGGCGCATTGAGGGATATAGACACAATGTCAAGGTTTATATTTGCTATACCCATCTTTTTATATTTCAGAAAATCAAACATATCCAATAGTTATCTTTTTAGTGGTTTATATTTTGCGGCAATTCTTTTTGGGGCAAATGTCTTTTCTCAAAAATATGCAGGAATGGAAATTATAGAATTTTCTAAACCAGGTCAAGTCGGAATAATTTCTCTATATGGTGGAATGCTAGGAACTCTCTTTTACTTTCTAATTAATAAAAACAATGGCAATATAAGAAATTTTGTATATTTTGTTGCAGGTTATTTGGGTATTGGTTTGTCGGTTTTAATGTCAGGCAGAGGAGTCTGGCTAGCATCAATTGTCACTTTTATGCTTTTATTTATTTTCAATCCCATGCACTGGACTATGAAAGAAAAGTTTAAAGTTTCTTTAACTGTCATTGTATCAGTCTTCTTGTTGTATATTTCTCCCCAATCGGGCATGAAAAGTAAAATAGATACAACATTACAAAATTCAATTAAATATATTCAAGAAGAAGACCATAGATCTTCTTTGGGTGCAAGATTAGAAATGTGGAAAGGCGCATTATTAATTTCTAAAGAGAATATTTTTTTTGGAATCGGAGAAAATAACTTTAAAGAACACAAGGCAAAACTTATCGATAAGGGAATACTTACTGAATGGGTAGCAAGATATAACCATCCTCATGGTGAGTATTTAGCCACTTTGACCGAGCAAGGCATAATAGGATTATTTTTCTTGATTTATGTACTATTTTTCCCAATTATATTTTCTCTGATTCAAATTAGGAATAAGTCACAAATAAGTGATTATAAAATTGTTATGGTGGCCTCAATCTCTTTGCATTTTGCATTATATTCATTAACTAATGGTGTTTTTGACCATCAAAATACCACTCTATTCTATTCAATTTTTATCTCCATTTTCCTAGCCTTGTGGTCTAGAGATAAAAATATAAAAGAACTATGAAAATACTTGTAACCGGAGGTTGTGGATTTATAGGATCTACTTTAGTGAAAGAGCTAATCTCAACCACTAATCACAATGTAGCAAATATTGACTGTATTAGCTATTCTGGCAACTTAGAAAATTTAAAGGAAGTAGATAAAAATTCTAGATACTCTTTCTTTGAGACAAATATTCTCGATATAAATGCTATTGGTAAAGTTTTTGACTCTTTCCAGCCTGATTACATAATTCACTTGGCCGCAGAGTCGCATGTTGATAGATCAATTGACAGTTCAGAAATTTTTTTGAACACAAATATTATTGGCACTTATAACCTTCTAGAAACTAGCAGGCATTTCTATTGCAAAAATAAGAAACCTAACTTTAGGTTTTTGCATGTCTCTACTGATGAAGTCTATGGAGACCTATCATTGCAAGATAAGCCGTTCACTGAAACAAGCAGATATAAGCCAAGTTCGCCATATTCTGCTTCAAAAGCATCCTCTGATCACCTAGTAAGATCTTGGGGAAGGACTTATGGGCTACCAGTTTTAATTACTAATTGTTCAAATAATTATGGGCCGTTTCAGTTCCCAGAGAAATTAATTCCCATAGTCCTTATGAATGCTACCAAATTAAATGAAATACCCATTTATGGCGATGGCTTACAAATTAGAGATTGGTTGTATGTCAAAGATCATGTTGATGCACTTTTAACTGTTTTGGAAAACGGCAAGATTGGAGAAACTTACAACATTGGTGGAAATTGCGAAATGACTAACATTGATATTGTAAAAAATATTTGCTCAATCCTTGATGAGTTAATCCCACCTGCTAAAGCAAGCTTAAAATCATACAAAGAACTGATTACTTTTGTTGATGATAGACCAGGTCACGACAGAAGGTATTCTATTGACTCAAGCAAAATCAATAATGAACTAGATTGGTTTCCTAAACATAGTTTTAATGAAGGAATTAGGAAAACTGTCAATTGGTATTTAGAAAACATTCAATGGTGCCAAGATTTCCTTAAAAAATCTGAATATGATCTTTCTAGGTTGGGAGGTAATAAATGAGAGGAATAATTCTCGCCGGTGGATCTGGTACTAGACTTTACCCATTAACAAGAAGTATTTCAAAACAGCTCTTACCTGTTTATGACAAACCTATGATTTACTACCCGCTTTCGGTTTTAATGTTAGCTGGAATAACAGAAATTTTAGTAATTTCTACTGAAAGAGATACACCTTTGTTAGAAGATTTATTAAAAGACGGTAAAAAAATTGGATTAAAAATTTCCTATAAAATCCAGGAAAATCCAAATGGTATTGCTGAAGCGTTCATTATAGGCAGGGAGTTTATTGGCAATGATGATGTATGCTTAATATTGGGAGACAATATTTTTTACGGACACTCTTTTCCAGAAAAGCTTTCAAAAGCCATTAAGATTGTCAAGCAAGGCAATGCAGTTATTTTTGCATACCATGTTAAAAATCCCCAAGATTATGGGGTGGTTGAATTTGATAAAAACAATTGTGTGTATGCAATATCTGAAAAACCCAAAAAGCCCATGAGTAACTATGCTATTACTGGCTTATACTTTTATCCAAATAATATAATTGAAAAAGCTCCTAAAGTTTCTCCTTCAGATAGAGGTGAGCTAGAAATTACATCAATAAATCAACTTTATCTTAAAGAGAAGAAATTGTTATGTGAGACCCTTGGAAGGGGAATAGCCTGGTTAGATGCAGGCTCTCATCAAAACCTATTAGATGCTTCAATCTTTATTGAAGCAATTGAATCCAGACAAGGCTTAAAAGTTGCGGCAATTGAAGAGATAGCCGCTATAAAAGGTTATATAAGCTATGAAGACTTATCTATCCTTGCAAAAGAGCAAGAAGCTAGCCAATACGGGCAGTACTTGCATAATATTTACATGAATCATAAAAATGAAAGTAACTGAACATGAATCAGGCTTTTCTGTTATTGAGCCAACTATCATAAAAGACGAACGCGGGTGTTTTTTTGAATCTTTTAAAAAGGATTTTTTTGAGCATATGGTTAACAAGACTATCTTCATTCAGGAAAATACATCTATCTCTAAAAAAAACGTTTTGAGAGGGCTTCATTATCAAACTTATCCTTACACGCAATCTAAACTTGTAAGAGTAACTTATGGTGAAGTGATGGACGTCATTGTCGATATCAGAAAAAATAGCCCAACATTTGGATGCGCTTATAAAAATATTCTCAGTTTCGAAAATAACAAGCAAATATACATCCCCAAGGGATTCGCTCATGGTTTTATTGTATTATCTGATGTGGCAATTTTTGAATATAAGGTTGATGAAATTTATGAACCAGCTCATGAGAAAACAATTTTATGGAGTGATGAATCATTGAACATAGATTGGTCAGTTGATATTACAGAGATTATTGTTTCTGAAAAAGATATGCTGGGAGAATCTTTCGAAGAAATAAAGCCTTTATAGAAATGGAAAAGAAACTTTTATTTAAAGTCCACATGCCCAAGAGTGTTGATAAACCGCTCTTGAAGGTTCTTCATAGTGGTTTTATAGGTCAAGGAAAAAAAGTTGAAGAATTTGAAGAAAAATTAGGTGCTTTTTTTAATAACAAAAAAATATTAACACTCAATGCCGGCACTTCAGCAATACAATTAGCGCTAAGACTTGCAAATGTTTCTTATGGAGATGAGGTTATTACAACTGCAATGACTTGCACTGCCACGAATATGCCTATTCTTGCAGCTGGAGCTAAAATTGTCTGGGCTGATGTTAATCCTCATACTGGATTGATTGATCCAGAATCTATTAGACAAAAAATTACTTCCAAAACAAAAGCAATTATCATGGTTCATTTTGGCGGGATACCATGCGAGATAGATAGTATCAATGAAATTGCAAAAAAATTTAATATTAAAACTATTGAAGATGCAGCACATGCTTTTGGATCAGAGTATAAAGGCGCTAAGATTGGCAATCATTCTGATTTTGTTATCTTTTCGTTACAGGCCATAAAACATATTACTACTATTGATGGTGGATTATTACTTTGTAAAAATACAGAGGACTATGAAAGAGGAAAACTGTTAAGGTGGTTTGGGATTGACAGGGAGTCAAATCGTAAAGATTTTAGGTGTGAAGAAGATATAAAAGAATATGGATACAAGTTTCATATGAATGATATTTCAGCAATAGTTGGTATTGAACAACTTAAGTATATTGATTACATTTTGGATAAACATATAGATAACCAGAATTATTATGATACTAACTTAAAAAATATTAAAGGTATTAGAATTATTGATAAAGATCATTGTTTAAAATCATCCTGCTGGATTTATACCCTTCATGTTGATAAAAGAGATTTATTTATTAAATGGATGGATGAACAAAACATTATGACTTCAAGGGTTCACGAGCGAAATGATATTCATAGAGCATTTTCTGAAAGTAGATGCAAACTCCCTAATCTTGATTCTTTCAATAGCTCACAAGTCTCTATACCAGTTGGATGGTGGATTGAAAAGATAGATAGAGAATTTATAGTAAAAAAAATTAAAGAATTTTCAAATAAATTTCTTTAACTACATTTGTTCGGAAGGCCCCATGATTTTGGCATGAACATTAATAGCCAGAGTATAACAATAAATCTATCAATCATTTTTTCTTTATATTTTTTATTCAGACTCAGTGTTAAGATTGATAAGGAAGTATACAAAATCATGTCAACAAATAACTTTGGTATGTTCCAAAGCCAAAGAATTAATATCTCTTGAGTATTAAAAATTTTCTTCCAGAAAAGTAATCTTGATCTAAAAAATTCAATTCTCGATTCTTTAAAAACTTTTCTAGTTGAGCCACCAGCTACATGGGATATTTCAATTTCTGGAGCAAACATTACTTTCCATTTATCTGAGGAATTAATTCTGTGACACCACTCTCTTTCTTCGTGATAAAAATAAAAATCCTCATCATAAATACCTACTTCAAGTGTCATTTTTCTCCTAACGCATAAACATGCACCTCTGAGAGTAGAGACATGCGAAAACTCTTTTATCTTTTCTTGTCTTATTGGCCTACCAATTAAATCCAATTGAGTCCAGATAGAAGGTTTTGAGGTTCCATAAGACTTAATTTTATTTCCATTAGGAAAAAACATTTGTGGTCCAATCAAGCCAACAAACTCATCTTTTTCCATAAATTTCTCAAATTGATCTAAAGTATTTTGCTTTATGAAAATATCATTGTTACACAAGAGAAAATATTTTCCTGATGCCTGCCTAATGCCTTGATTGCATGAATATCCATATCCAGCATTACAATGATTTCTAATAATCTTTATTTTATGAGATTCACAAATATCCAAAACACTTTCAATAGAGCAATCTTCAGAATTGTTATCAACTAAGATTACTTCATCATTACTACTTTTATATTTAAAAATATTTTTAATGAGATTTACTATTCTCTCTGGATTATTTCTGTGAATGATAATAATAGAAAATCTGGCCATTAAATATTATTGAAGAAGTGATGCACTATAGAGTTCTATGTGTTTTTTAATTGTTATAGAACAGTCAAAATTCTTTGCTTGATTAGTAACTTTTAATTTATCTAAGGTAATATTATTGGAAATAAGTCTATCCATCAGGGAAAATAAATTGTCAAAATCTAATTTTTTAAAGAAAAAGCCTGATACTCCGTCTTCAAATAGATCAAGGTTGTCTTTTAAATCACTTGCAATGACGGTAGTTCCAGCAGAAAGGGCTTCTTTAATTACCCCACTAGATCCTTCACCATCTATAGAAGGAACAATTGCATAATTAGCATTTGTATAGAATTTTTCAACATCATCAATTGCACCATAAAATTTAACCTTTGAGTGCAAGTTATAGGTCGAGACCATTTTTTTAATATCTGCCATGAGATTTCCATCTCCAACCAGGTGAAGAAATAGGTTAGGATGTTTTTGTGATAACAAGTTATATGATTTAACAAGTATATCTATACCTTTTTGTTTTGTAAAAGCTCCAACAAATACTATATTAACTAACTCTTTTTTAAAAATTTTTTTATCTACTTTGCCATTGAACCTCGAAGTATCAATGCAGCTTGGGACGGTATAAACTATATCAAATTTAGATTTGAGATAGTTTTTTATATTATCTCCAACAGCAATATGAAAATTTATTTTTGAATATTTAAAAAATCTCGAAGCAACATTAATTGGGTATGAAACTCTTCTTGTATGGAAGGTTTTAATTGTCTTTGGCAAATTAGGGAGAACTCCAACTGAGTGACTATCATGGCAGTGAACAATATTCGGACTGTGCTTTAATACTAATTCTTTAATATTTTTTCTTGATTTAAGGGAGAATTCACCTAAGAAATCAAAACCATAAATATTAGATGCAGTAGAATTTTTTTTAAAAAGTTCACCATTTTTATTACATATTAAAATTGAATTAAGACCACTTTTTAATAAGCCATTATGAAGAGTTAAAACTTGTCTTTGTCCGCCCCTCCAGTCTAAGCCACAATCAATATGAATTACTTTAATTTCTTTTTTCAAAATCAGCTTTTTTAATGTATTTTAAGAAATTCGAAAAACCCGATAAAACTGCAAGAATAAACCCTTGTTTGCCATCAAGGAAACCAAGATGAATAAAGTACATTCTGAAGAATTTAAAAAAGCCAGAAAGCGTGGCAAGAAAAATATTGGAATTTTTTTTGAATTTCCCAATCTCATTTGCACTTAGTGTGGAATAGAGATTTATCTTTCTTATGTGCGTTTCAATATCAGGGTAAGGGCGGTGGAAGATAGGGCTAGAAATTTTACTGATATATTTTTTGTCTAACACTACTTTTTCATGGACTTTTCGAGCATCAAATCGTGCTAAATTTTTATTAAAAAGTCTCAAAGGACAATCATTTCTCCATCCCGAAAAATTGATTAATTTATTAAGATAGTACGTTCTTCTTTTGATACAGTATCCACTTACACCGTGTGAAGGTTTGAAGTTAATTAATAATTTTGCTAAATCTGAAGAAACTTCTTCATCTGCGTCAATACTTAAAACCCATTCATTTTTAGAAATATTAACCCCAATCTGCTTAGTTTCACCAAAACCTAACCATTCAGTTTCAATAATCCTGCAATTAAATTTTTTACAGATTTCTAAAGTGTTGTCCGAAGAACCTGAATCAACAACAATGATCTCATCTGCCCAATATAAAGATTCAAGGCAGCGCGCGATGTTTTTTTCTTCGTTCTTTGTAATTATAGAAACTGAAATTTTTAAATTTTTAGCCCCACTCATTGTATTTTTTACCAAGTAATTTAAACAATTTCTTATTCTCCTCTTTAAAGAACCCTTGTAAGAAGGCGAATGTTTCTTTATCGATTTCCTCAGAATATGAAATAGAGTTATATCTCTTTTTACTCTTGAAATTAAAATCCTTAATCTCTAGAAAATTACATATTTCAGTAAGAGCACTTTTGGTTTCACTAAAGAAATATTCGCTAGATAAAATCAGAAAATTATTTTTTGGAAAAGACTTGAACCATACATTTAGCTGATCAGCATACTTTCCACGCTCTAAATAAGAAAATTGTTGGTATCTGTAACTTTGATAATTAAGATTATTTATTAGTTTGTTTTTTTCATATTTAAGTCTAGAAGATTCCATCCTTATTGCCTCAGGAAAATCCAGATATTCTCGCCCTATTCTTTTTTGATGCTGATAATGGGAAAATGCACGATAAATGGGATCTCTAAGTAATACGATAATTTTTACATCTGGGATAGTTTCATAAACTCTAGCTGCACTATTAGGGTTAAATAAATAGTGAGTAGTAGCCTCAAAAGAGAGCTTATTTTTGCGCTTAAATCTAAAGTTAGATTTATACCAATGAATGCCCCTGAGAAAAAATTCATCAAAAAAACTTAGCTCTTTTACTGACAATGTTCCTAGAATTTGAGGATGTTTAGATAAATATCTATATAAAGATGTGGTGCCACCTTTTTGGGTGCCAATTACTAAAAAATTTGGCAAATCTCTGTATTTTTCTGTAAAGAATCTAAATCTTGCAGATATCTTCTTTCTTAAAGATCTAGTCTCATGGGTTTTTCCAAATAAAAGTTTAATTAATGTCATTTAATAAATCTAAATAAAGCTTTTTTGTGTTTTTAGCACTGTGCTCCCAAGACATTTTAGTTGAAAAATTAAATCCATTTCTTGACAAACGTGATTTGAGAGATTTATTATTGATAACTAAATTTATTTTCATACCAATTTCAATAGGGTTTCTTGGATCCTCAAGAAATATAGCTTCATCCTCTGATAAATATCCGCTAATTCCACAAAACTCAGAATTACTCACTATTACCGGAATTTTATACTGCATCGCTTCTAATACCACCATCCCAAATGTATCTCCCAATGTTGGATGAACTAGGACATCAGCCAATGGATAAATTTTGTTCATATCTTTAACAACCCCAAGGAAATTAATATCTAAATGGTCTAATTTATCAGGTATTTTGGCTCTATCAATAATTCCTCCGCCAGCAACAAGAAGTCTGATGCGAGTTAAACTAACATTCTTGAGGGATTCAACGAGATTATAAAGTCCCTTTCGTTCAAAGCCATTAGCAACAAACAAAATCGTAAATAAATCATTTTCTGATTTGATATCACCATAGTTTGAATTTACTGAGTTTATTCCAGGTGGAATATTTTTTACAAGATGCTCGGGAATGTTATAGTTATTAAGTATATTTTTCTTTAACAAGTCTGAAACAGAAATTATGAATTTCCTGCCTTTTGTGTCCATTTGTTTTTTCTCAATCCATAGATAAGACAATATTCTAGGACTAAGATAAGAAGATATCTTATTTAATAAATTTTTTGTTCTAAATGAACTTTTTATCGTAGGAACATGGATTGTGTATATATTTGCATGAGTAACAAGATCATGTGAGTGAACAATATTTATCTTTTGACGTCTTATCATGATCATGGTAAAGAAAGAGAATAGTATTTGATTAATGAACCTAGGCTTTTTAAGAATTAATGGGACTTTATGAAACTTTACATTTTCTAAGGACTCAGTACTTTTCTGTGTAAACACATGAATAGAAAAACTTTCAGATAATCTTTTTACCAATTCAACGCAATATTTTTCTGCGCCACCGCCAAAAGAACTAAAATTTCTAATTACAACTGCTATCCTAGCTTTTTCTTCTTTTTTCCTCATATGAAGTCAGCAACTTAAATAAAAAAATTAGAGGGTATGTTCTATGGGTTATAAAAATCCTTGGCAGAGAAAAAAGGTCCGATTTAGAATTAGCGATACCTCTTCTAACTGTTACAGCAGATTTATAACTGGCATTCTCAACTACTTTTGATATTTCAGAATTAAACGCACCATAAGGATAGCAAAAATTATTTACCTCGCAATTAAATTGCTTCTCAAGATCGGTTTTTGATTTAATAATTTCATCTATAAGTTCGTTATCTGATTTTATCTCTGTAAGTTTTTTATGATTGACGGTATGAGATCCAACTTCCATCCCGGAATTAATCCAAGTTGAGACCTGAGTTTTACTCATCATCTTTTGAGGTAAATAACCCTTCTCAATATCCCAAAAGTTCGAACCTCCAATATTTCCCGAGACTAAAAAACAACAAGAGCTGAATTTAAATTTTGAAAGGATGGGTAGGGCATTTTTATATACATTCTCGAAGCCATCATCAAAAGTTATACCTACAACTTTTCCTTCTTTTTCTCCAGATAGGTATGGCAGTAATTCATTTATTGATAAGCCCTTGTAGCCTAGGAGGCGAAGAATTAACATATGCGTATGAAAAAGCCAGGCTGGGACATGGAGACTTCTCAATCCTTCATTTTTTTTTATCGAGCCAATACTGTGGTACATTAGTATTGGTATGTTTTTCTGTCTCATAATTAATTATAGTCAATAAGATGTAAAATCAAATAAATTAGAATAAATTAACATCATAATTAGTTTTGAGAATACTTATTGAGCTTCCCACATGGCTTGGAGATTGTGTAATGGCAACTCCATCTATTTGTAATATTATTAAATCTTTTCCAAATGCAGAAATTACGATTATAGGGTCATCAGTATCAACTGAACTGTTATCAAACTTTCCACTAATTGTTAAAAGATATGTTCTAAAAAAAAGACTTATTGAAGATTTAAGTTTTTTTAGAAAGTGTGGTTTCTTTGATATCATAATTTCATATCGAAGTTCTTATAGAAGTTATTTTTATAAATTTTTTATTAAGTCTAAATCCAAATATCAATATAAGAAATTTTTTTTTAAAGGTCATCAGGTTGAAAAATATAATGATTTTATCAATCATTCTCTTAAACTCAATTTAGATGCTGGAGAATTAAAACTATTTACATCGCTAAATAGCCAAATCAAAACCCAAAGAAAAAAAATAGGTATTAATCCTGGTGCAAAGTATGGAAGTGCAAAGAGATGGACCGAACAGGGATTTAATGAGTTAATAAAATATCTTTCAGATTCTTATCATATTATTCTCTTTGGAACAATTGAGGAGTCCCGTATATCTCAATTATTAATTAATGGTGCAGACCAAAAAAACGTTTCAAATCTTATTGGAAAAACTAATATTGAAACTTTAGTTGCTGAAATTGCTGATCTTGACTATTTTATAACTGGAGATAGTGGTCCAATGCACATAGCTGCTGCTTTCCAGGTACCAACAGTTGCAATTTTTGGACCAACAAAGGATGATGAAACATCACAGTGGATGGTAAAAAAAAGTAAAATCATTAAAAAGAATTTGGATTGTCAGCCCTGCATGAAGAGAGATTGTCCTCTTGGGCATCATAAATGCATGAAAGATATTTCTGCTCAGGATGTTCTGAGATTATTTAGAGATATGTCAACAGATTAGAAACTAATTCTGATCAATAACTTTCTTTATGATTTGAGAGGTACTTTTGCCTGCCAAATATTTTAATATTACCACCTCTTTACTATATTCTTTCCCTACTACGTCATCTTTTTTATAATCGCCACCTTTTACAAGAACATCTGGTGAGATTCTTTTGATTAGATTTTTTGGAGTTTCTTCATCAAAAACAACCACATGATCAACTCCCTTAATACCGAGAATTACATTTGCTCTATCATCTTGCGTATTGATTGGTCTTGATGACCCTTTGAGATTTCTTACCGATTTATCCGAATTAATTCCAACTATTAAAATATCTCCAAGTTTTTTGGCCTCCTGAAGGTATTGAACATGACCATAATGAATTAAATCAAAACAACCATTAGTAAAAATAATTTTTTTATTGGCAAATTTATATTTTTCAATCAATAGCTCTATTTCAGAAATGGCCACTCTAGAAGTTGGATCAATCTTAATATTTTCAAGATATTTTTTTTGAATCTCTAATAAATTGGTTGTTGAAGAGCCGACTTTTGTAACAACAATTCCTGCAGCAAAGTTTGCAAATTCAATTGAATCTTCAATTCCATAACCTAATGCAATTGAGAATCCAATCGAAGCTATGACAGTATCGCCCGCTCCTGTAACATCAAAAACATCCTGTGAATATGTTGGAAAAATCTTCAACTTCTTGTCATATAAGGCAATTCCATCTTGGCTTAATGTAATAATTGAATAATCAAGATTTAAATCCTCTTTGAGTTTCTTAATGGCTTTTTCGGTGAAATTTTTATCAGTTATTTCTATGCCAGTGGCTTCCGAGGCTTCTTTGATGTTTGGCGTAAGTAAAAATGCATCTTTATACTTTGAGTAGTCTGTACCTTTTGGATCTACAATTACTTTTATGTTATTAGTTTGGGATATGGAAATAAGTTCTTGGCACAAATCTTTAGTAAGCAACCCTTTGCCGTAGTCAGATAATATGACAACTTCAAATTCTTTTAAAATTCTGTTGAAAATGGTAACTATTTCTTGGCGGGTATTAGCATCAACTTCATTGGTTGATTCATGATCAAATCTTACAACATGCTGATGAGAGGACATTAACCTTGTTTTTTTGCTTATTATCTTATTTTTAGATTTGATAAGATAATTATTGTGAAGATCGCTCCTTTCAAGAAGATCCAAGAGTTCTTTGGTGTTCTCACAATCACCAACTACCGAAATAATTGTAGGATTTGAGCCAAGTGACTTAAGATTATTTGCTACATTTCCAGCCCCACCAAGCAATGAACTTTCTCTTTCGATATCTATAACTTGGACTGGAGCTTCAGGTGATATTCTCTTACAAGACCCCCAGAGATATTTATCAACTATTAAATCACCAATAATAAGAATATTAGGTGAATTTTTTTTTCCAAAATCGATCATTATTATATTTCTTCCTGATACATTTTTTCTATGTAAGGAAGATATTTTCTAATACCTTCTTCTAATGAAAATTTTGGCTTATACGATAAAAAATTTTCAGTAAGAGAAATATCTGCTTGAGTATTACTTTGGTAACCATCATATGGGTTTTTAAAGTATTCGTTTCCTAAGTCAACTTTTAATTCCTTTTGAAGAATGTCAGATATGTCTTGAAATGATCTTGCAACGCCAGATCCTACGTTATAAACACCGTTTCTTTTTGCCGAACATGCTTTAATATTAGCATCTACGACATCATCTATGTAAACAAAATCTCTAAAAATATTATTTGAATTTTCAAATAATCGTGGGGCTTTACCAGACATTATTTGATGACCTAATTGAATGACCATTGATGCTGTTTTATTCTTAAAGTACTCATTTTCCCCATAAACATTAAAGAATCTAAGCCCAATAATCTTCAATTCTGGGTATTTATTTGAAAATTTTTCAGCAATCTTGTCCATAGAATATTTGCTATACGCATATGGATTTTCAGGAGACTCTGATCCGATTACCTGGGGTGCAGGTAAATTGCCATAAACTGATGCAGAACTTGCATAGATTAGCACAGCGCCTGATTCAATTGAAATATCTAATAAATCATAAAAGGAATTAATGTTTGTTCTGAAAATTAACTCCTGATCATATACTCTAGTATCCGAAATTGCAGCCTGGTGAAAAATATAATCAAATTTATATTGTTTTAAATTTTCGATATCAAGCTTATTGTTAAGATTGCCGGTAATAATTGTTCCTTTGAAGTCAATTAAGTTTTTATAGTGGCCAAAACTAGACAAATTGCCGTTAGATAGTTTTGTTTCATTTCTAAAGCAATCAAAGACATAGATATCGGATTTCGGAAATTTTGTAGAGATGAATTTGGCTATATTGCTACCTATAAAACCAGCACCGCCAGTAATAAGTATTTTTTTCGAATTAAAGTCTATTGAATTCATTTACAACTCTATTAAATTAAAACAAAGTAAAATTTCATTTTAAGTACTTATAAAACTATTTAGTTGGTTATTTAAATTAAAAAAATGAAATATTCAAGAAATTTTTACGAGATTAAGCCCAATGAATATATTTTTAATTGCCTGTTAGATATTAAAGATAAAGTTGGTTTTTTTAATTTACCTTATGCTGAAACTTTAGATATTGAAAAATACGCAAGTGAAATAAATTGTAAACATCTTATCCTTATCGGAATTGGAGGATCCTCACTTGGAGTCAAAGCAATATATGATTTCCTTAGACATACTGAAGACTTAAAAGTTAATCTAATAATACTTGATAGCATTGATCCATTAAAAGTCAATTCTTTGCTTAATCAAATCGAATTTGAGAATTCTCATTTTCTGATAATCTCCAAGTCAGGAAATACTCTTGAGCCGTTAAGTATTGCAAAGTATGTAGACTCAATTCATTCGCTCACAAAAAGCAACACAACAGTAATTTCATCAATGAATAATAAATTACATAAATTCGCATTGAGGGAGTCTATGCCATTTTTTCCAATACCTGAAAATGTTGGAGGAAGATTTTCTGTATTTAGCAACGCCGGGCTTGTCCCTCTTGCTATATTAGGTGTTGATATCTCAAATCTATTGGATGGCTGCAAAAAAGTACATTCGAGTTTCTTTGATAAAAGTGATTATTATCATCACATAATAAATAAAGCAAGGTTTCTCGTGGAAAATAAATCAAGATTTAAGATTAATGTTCTTTTCTCATACTCCCATATTTTTGAAGGTTTTAATAAGTGGTTTGTTCAAATTTGGGCAGAATCACTTGGGAAAAAGAATATTAATGGCACAAGACAAGGCCTAACTCCAATTTCACTTATTGGCCCCGATGACCAACATAGTTTTCTTCAATTATTAATGGATGGCCCAAGAGATAAAACTGTTACTTTTCTTAAGGTGAATAATTTAAAAGACACAACTATCATTCCTTCAAATAGTAAGTTCGATAATTTAGGCTTAAACTATATTGATAATCTAGAATTAAATAAAGTTCTTAATTTTCAAGCTGACGCAACAATTGAGGCTATTGAATCACAATTAGATATTCCTTGCGATGTATTAGAAATAAATATTGTTGATGCTTACAATATTGGTCAGTTAATTTATAGATACCAACTGCTTGTGTCATGCATCGGTGCCTTTTTACAAATTAATACCTTCGACCAACCAGGCGTGGAACTTGGTAAGAGGTTTTTTCAGGAAAAATTTACAAGATAAATCTTATGTTATTAAAACATTGCATTTTTCCAGTAGCCGGATTTGGAACAAGGTTTCTTCCTATAACCAAATCGGTTCCTAAAGAACTTTTGCCAATTGGCTCTAAACCATTAATTCAATTTGCTGTTGAGGAAGCTTTTGGAGCGGGGATTAATCAATTTGTATTTATAACCAACAGGCACAAAAATGCCATCAAAAATTACTTTAGTCCTTTTAAAGAATTAGAGGATCATATCAAAGACTCAGCAGTTAACTTATTATTAGAAGGTTTAAACTCTCTTTGCCTAAAATCTAAATTTAGTTTCCTCTATCAGGAAAAGATGAATGGACTTGGAGCAGCGATTCAATTAGCTAATACCCTAAACATAGACTCACCTTTTGCAGTTATTCTGCCAGATGATTTATGTTATTCATCAGAAATTTCAGTTTTGGAACAAATGATACAAATTCATAGAAAATTTCCCGATAAATGCATTGTTGCTTTAGAGGAGGTTGAAATTGAATCTGTCTCTAGTTACGGAATAATTCATGGGAACTTAATTAATAACTATAATAACCTTTACAGTATTGAATCTCTTATTGAAAAACCTAGTATAGATATTGCCCCTTCTAATCTTGCTGTCATAGGAAGATATATTCTAACTCCTAGTATTTTTAAAATTCTTAAAGATGTTTCAATGGATAAAAACAATGAAATACAAATTACAGATGCCCTCAATGAAATGGCAAAAAATGGTCAAGTACTTGGTCTTAAGTTTACAGGGAATAGGTTTGATTGCGGAAAACCTGCTGGCTTAATTGAGGCTAATAATTTTTTCCTCTAATCTTTACTCATGACTTTTAAAGCCATATTCGATTTACCTAGAAAGTTTAATCAGGCAATATTAATTTTTTTTGACTCGATAATCTTCATAACCTCATTATGGCTTGCGTTTTCTATTAGACTGGATCGGATATACCTGCCAAGTGATGAAATATCTATATTGTTTTTTTTGTCACCTATCACCGGAGTAAGTTTATTCTTATTTCTTGGGATCTATCGAATATCAACAAGATACATTGTTACTGAGTCATTTACTGTAATTTTTAAAGGAATAATGTATTATGGTTTATTATGGCCTATTTTAGTTTTCCTAGTACAGCCCGAATATTTTGTGCCCAGATCTATATTCATAATTAACCCAATTATTGCTGGCGCTTTCTTACTCTCTATAAGATTTTTTCTTTTTACTATTTTTAGTAATTATTTGAATTCTGCGCAAATTAATTTAATTATTTTTGGTGCCGGAAGAGCCGGAAGGGAAATAGCTAAAGCTCTCAAGAATTCTGCAGATTTCAAAGCTGTGGCCTTTGTTGACGATAATCCAAATCTCTTAAAAACTGAAATTAATGGTTTAAGGGTACATTCGAGAGAAGATATTGTGAAGCTTAAGAGTAAGTTCCACAATTTAGAAATTATCTTGTCAGTTGATTCACTTTCCCTGAAGGATAGATCAATATTGCTGAATGAGCTCAGGGTTCATATGTTGCCAATAAAGACTTACCCCAGTTTTTCTCAATTTTTAAATTCTGATTTCACTTTTAAAAGAAACCGTATCAACCTAAAAGATCTTTTGGGAAGGAGAACTATAAATCCAGATAAAAATTTATTAAAGAAAAATATTCAAGATAAAAATGTTCTTGTAACTGGCGCAGGCGGGTCTATTGGGTCGGAATTATCTAGACAAATAATTAATAATAACGCCAGAAGATTGGTTTTATTGGAAATAAATGAATTTAATCTTTATAGCATAGAAAATGAATTAAAAGATTTATCCTTAGAATGCGAAATAATACCTATTTTAGGCTCCATTTTAGACTATGAATTAATGGTTAGAATCTGCAAGGAATATTCTATAGATACCTTCTTTCATGCTGCAGCATATAAGCATGTTCCCATGGTAGAGAAAAATATAATTTATGGAACAAAGAATAATGTTATCGGCACTCTAGAAACTGTCAAAGCAGTCATTAACTCAGAGGTTTCAAATTATGTTTTTATTTCTTCTGATAAAGCTGTAAGGCCAACAAATGTTATGGGTGCTTCAAAGAGATATTCTGAACTAATAGTACAGGTATATTCTAATATCAATACTAAAATAGATTTTGCAATAGTAAGATTTGGAAATGTTTTAGGCTCCAGCGGATCAGTGGTGCCACTTTTTCAGAAACAAATTGCTGCAGGTGGTCCAGTCACCGTTACTGATAAGAGGATTACGCGTTTTTTTATGTCCATATCGGAGGCGGTATCTTTAGTAATTCAATCATCAGCAATAGGCGGTGGTAGAGGCAAAGTTTTTCTTTTAGATATGGGAGAGCCAATCAAGATAGATGATATTGCAAGAAAAATGATTAAACTTTCTGGGCATGGAATTTATTCTGAGACTTATTCTAATGACGACATTGAGATAATATATACCGGTTTAAGGCCTGGTGAAAAACTTTATGAGGAGTTGTTGATTGGGTCAAATTCGGAAAAAACAACACATCCGCAGATATATCAATCTATTGAAGATTCTATATCTAATGAGGAGTTATCAGAAAGTTTAAAGAAAATTATGATTGGAATTGAGTCTAATAACGCAATAAAAATCATTCATGAGTTCGAAAAGCATGTTTTTGGATACAAAAAAATGCATTGAGATATTTTATTAGACTTCATAGAAAAACTACGAAGTCTAATAATTTAGTTAATACCAATCATCATCGGTTTCATCATCATAATCATAATCTTTTTGATCATCATCGTCTTCAAATTCATCATAATCATAATCATCTGTATTCATTTTTGTCTCCACAAAAAAATAAACAAAATTAACCAAGAATTAATTGTTGGTTAATTGCGAAATATACTCTTTTTTTAGAAATTGTAAAGAAAAAAATAAATAAATAAAAATATTAAAAATCAAATACTTATAATTATGTTTCGGAATATATTAAGTATTAAAATTTTTTTGGTCTAATAAAAATATTAACTTTGATTATAGACGCAAGTTATATCTGGAAAATCTTGACCAATTTTTTATAGAGATAAGAATTTATTGGTGAACCTATCTACTTTTTCCTCAACTTCTTCAATGAGTTTCTCAAACCGGATTTGTTGGGAAGAGTTTTCAGATCTTCTGATAGTGTCTCTCATTTGATCAACACTTTGAAAAATTTTATAGATCTCAGAATAAGTCTCTTGATCATATTTTCTAATACATTCCCTAATGTGATTGATAAGTTCAATTCGAAGCTGTCTATTGATTTTCTGCTCTGATTCAGATGGCTTAGGATTGATTTCATTTGGATGAAAAAGAACAGCACTCTCAAAGCTTTTTTTCAAAGAAGGCCTGACTTGTGAAATGTTCATAGCCAACCGTTGAAACATTGGGTAATATGAATCTTCATTTATAAATAAATTGAATAGGTTGTTAATTTGCGTTTCGTATCCCATTTTTTAAATTTAATATTAATAATCAAAACTCACAAATTTGAATAATGATTCCACAGTAACGGAATGTTTTCGAAATCATTCGACAGTGACCGACTTAGCAAGGTTTCTAGGTTGGTCCACATCGCATCCTCTTAGAAGAGCAACATGATAACTAAGAAGTTGTAAAGGTATTGAAAAAATAATAGGGCCAGTGATTCTACCAAGGCCTTTTGTTACAGAGATTAACTTCATATTTGGCACCTCTTCAATATCAGCTAATTCATCTTTAAATACATACATTATTGAACCCCTAGAATTTACCTCTTGCATATTGGATTTAAGTTTATTTAGTAAATCATTTTTTGGCGCTACAACTATTACTGGAGTGTCTACATCAATTAAGGCGATTGGGCCATGCTTTAACTCTCCTGCGGCAAATGCTTCAGCATGAATATAACTTATTTCCTTGAGCTTGAGGGCGCCTTCCATAGCTATAGCATGTTTCGTTCCTCTCCCTAGAAATAAGGCATTGTTTTTATGCAAAAATTCTTTTGATATTTCCTTGATAGTAGTCTCAACACTTAGAACATCTTCGATCAGTCCTGGTAATCTATTAAGGCCATTAACAATTAATTGCTCTTTACCTTTAGAGAGAACTTTTTTGGCTTTTGCTATTGCGGTTGCTAATAATGAAAGACATACAAGTTGCCCACTAAATGCTTTTGTAGAGGCAACTCCAATTTCAGGTCCAACATTCATTAAGAATACCATTTCAGATTCTCTGGTCAAGCTGGAATCAGCAGAATTGCAAATACATAGAGTGGCTGACTCTGGGTCTTTAGTTTTGATTTTTTTAAGTGCTTCAAGAGTGTCAGCTGTTTCACCACTTTGTGAAATCGTAACAAATAATGTATTTTTTTGAGTTACTGAATTTCTATACCTATATTCACTCGCAATCTCTACACTACAAGATACTTTAGCAATATCTTCTAACCAATACATGGCAACTAAACCGGCATTATAACTAGTCCCACAAGCAATTATCTTTACATGTTCGATTGCTGCAAAAACTTCTGCGGCATTTGGGCCAAAAGATTCGATATATATTTCATTATGAGAAATTCTCGATTCAAGAGTATCTCTGATGGCTTGCGGTTGGTCATAGATTTCCTTAAGCATAAAGTGTGGAAATTTGCCCTTGCTAACCTGTCCTGATTGGAGCGTAGAAGAAATGATTTCTCGTTTAACAACATTACCATTAATGTCGTAAAATTTGATTTCATTATTTTTTATAAGCGCAATGTCTCCATCTTCCATGTAGGAAAATTTTGATGTTAAGTCGATCATTGCTAGTTGATCAGATGCAAAGAATAATCCTGAATCGCTATATCCAATAACCATAGGTGCTGATCTTTTTGCAATTACAATCTCATTGGGGTTATTAGCAGAAGTAACTGCTATTGAAAAAGAGCCTTGAAATTTTTTTATTGATTTTTGTGTTGCCTTTAAGAGAGTTTTGGAGGTTTTTAGACTTTCATAAATGCAGTGAGCAATAACTTCAGTGTCAGTATCCGAAGTAAAAATATAACCCTGTTTTAATTGCCCATCCTTTAATGATTGAAAGTTCTCAATAATGCCATTCTGAACTACAGCAATAGACTGATTACAAATATGAGGATGAGCATTATTCTCAGAGGGTATGCCATGAGTAGCCCATCTAGTATGAGCGATTCCAATTTGACTTGTTAATTCATCTTCTGAATCATTAATTTTTTTTTCTAAATTAGAAACCTTGCCTTTTGACCTAAATCTTTTGAAATCATTCCCAATATTAACTACTAGTCCGGCAGAGTCATATCCCCTATATTCAAGGCATTTCAAGCCCTTAATCAAAAAAGGCAATATATTATCATGGGAGATTCCTCCAATAATTCCACACATGTTTATTAGTTATTAAAGTTCAAAAAAAATAAGATATATATATATCATACTTAATATGAACATAGATCTTCATACTCATTCATATTATTCAGATGGCTTATTATCACCGAAAGATATTGCGATAAAAGCATTAAATGCAGGTTGTAATTTTTTCTCTCTTACAGACCATGACACTTTAAAAGGTCTAAAAGAGGCAAAAATATATGCAAAAAGTTCCAACTTGACGTTTATTAATGGTGTTGAAATTTCTGCACAACACAATTCTCAGCCTATCCATATAGTTGGGTTAGGAATTAATCCTTATGAAAAACTATTACTTGATGGTCTTAAAAAAAATAATCAATTCAGAGTTGAGAGGGCAAAAAAAATCAGTGAGGGGCTTGGTAAAGTTGGAATTATGAAAGCGTATGAAAAAGCAAGAACTTTAAGTAAGACAGATTATGTTACAAGGACCCATTTTGCTCAGATGTTAATTAAAGAAAAGATTTGTTCAAATATGTCATCAGTTTTTAAGAGATACATGACCGGTAAAAAGCCAGGTGCAGTTAAAGGAGAATGGGCTTCATCAGTTGATGTCATTAACTGGATTCATCAAGCTAGTGGTTTGGCAATTTTGGCACATCCGCTTAGATATAAAATGACTTTGACAAAGTTGAAAAGATTGGTTAAGGATCTTAAATTAATAGGACTTGACGGCATAGAAATTGTAAACTCATTTTCAGACATTGAGGATATCCGTGTCTCAAAAATGATTGCAGATGAAAACGAATTGCTATATTCAGGTGGTTCAGATTTTCATGGATGGGCTGGTCAAAAAATTGAGCTAGGAAATATTCCTCAATTTGATTATGGAGACAAATTAGTTATTAATTATCTTAGATGAAAGCTGAAATTATTAGTATCCATCCCGATAATCCACAAATAAGATTAATTAAGCATATTGCTGGCAAGATTCTTTCTGGAGCAATAATTGTTTTTCCAACGGATTCTGGGTTCTCAATTGGTTCTGCGCTAGATAATAAGACTGGGGTTGAGAGAATAAGATCAATTCGCAAATTATCTAAAAATCATGACTTTACTCTAATGCTGAACTCATTAAGCCAAATTGGAGAATTTGCAAAATTAGATAACGATGCTTTTCGTTTAATAAAACGAATACACTCAGGCTATTTCACCTTTATCCTTGAAGCTACCAGAATAGTTCCTAATAGATTAGCTCATCCAAAGAAAAAAACAATTGGAGTAAGGATTCCTGATAATGTTTTTATACAAAATTTGATAGCTGAATTAGGTGCACCAATTATGAGTGTATCTCTTATTATTGAAGGGCATGATTTCTTTAATACTCAGGATGTTATTGATAAACTGCAAAATAGAGTAGATGTTATTGTCGACTCTGGCTATTGTTTGACAGCACCTTCAACTGTCATCGACTTTACTAAGAATCCTTATGAGGTGCTTAGGGAAGGGGCTGGAGATACCTCGGCAATCTTTGGATGAGGGATTATAATACTGTCTTTATTCAGTAAATATATTAACTAATGAAAACTGCTGAAATTCGAAAAAAATTTCTTGATTATTTTGCTAAACAAGGCCATGCTATAGAGCCTAGCTCCAGTCTTGTCCCACATAATGACAAAACATTGTTGTTTACCAATTCTGGAATGGTACCATTCAAAGACGTGTTCAGTGGTGCTGAGAAAAGACCATATATTCGTGCTGCCTCATGTCAAAGATGTGTTCGTGCAGGAGGCAAACATAATGACTTAGAAAATGTTGGATATACAGCTAGACATCATACTTTTTTTGAAATGTTAGGCAATTTTTCTTTTGGTGATTATTTCAAAAAAGAAGCCATTAATTTTGCTTGGGAATTTCTTACCCAAGAAATAAAGTTACCACCAGAAAAATTATGGGTCAGTGTTTTCGAAGATGATGACGAGGCCGAAGATATTTGGGTTAATGACATAGGTTTTCCAAAAAATAGAATTTCAAGATGTGGAGCTAAAGACAATTTCTGGCAAATGGGAGATACAGGACCATGCGGGCCATGCAGCGAAATTTTTTATGATCATGGAGAGTCTGTCCCTGGCGGTCCTCCAGGTCACGCCGATGAAGACGGCGACCGTTACATTGAAATCTGGAATTTAGTATTTACTCAATTTGATAAACAAGAAGATGGCTACCTTAAGCCTCTTGATGCTCCATGTGTTGATACTGGGATGGGTCTTGAAAGATTAGCAGCTGTTCTTCAGCATGTTAATAACAATTACGATACTGATGGATTTCAAGAATTGTCAAAAGAAATTGTTGAGTTGTCAGATTCAAAATTAAATATCGACCAGTCAGCTCCCTCAGTTCGAGTAATTGCAGACCATATTCGCTCCACAGCTTTTATGATTGCTGATGGGGTGCTTCCATCAAATGAGGGTAGAGGATATGTACTCAGAAGAATTATTAGAAGAGCAATTAGGCATGGACATAAGATAGGCATCAGTAAAGTTTTCTTTTATCGTCTTGCCCCGATTCTCTCTATGCAGATGAATTTAGTCTATCCCGAACTTAAGAAAAATCTTGCAAATGTTGAAAAAGTTCTCAAAAGGGAAGAAGCTAGATTTCTTGAGACCTTAGACCAGGGAATGAATATTCTTGAGGAGAGTATTTCCAATCTTAAAAATAAAGAAATTGATGGAAAGACTGTTTTTAAGCTATATGACACTTTTGGTTTCCCAGTTGATTTGACAGCCGATGTGGCCCGAGAAAGGGGACTTAAGCTTGATATGGAAGGTTTTGACATGGAGATGGAAAAACAGAGAAGCAGGGCAAGAGTCTCAGGTGATTTTGCTTCTCAAAAGACTTTATCAATTGACTTTGAAACAAATTTTGTTGGATATGATGCCCTAGAAAGTGACAGTACAATTTCTACAATTATCAAAAATGGAGCACAAGTAAAACGGCTTATTGAAGGTGATGAGGCTGTAGTTGTTATAGAAGATACGCCATTTTATGGCGAATCAGGAGGTCAAGTAGGTGACTCAGGACAGATAGTTTCAATTGGGGGGGTCTTTGAAGTAACAGATACTCAAAAACAGGTTTCAGGAGCCTATGAACATCATGGTAAAGTTATATCAGGTTCAATAGGAATTAATGATTCTATAATTGCTAAAGTCGATTCAACTAGAAGAAAAAAAATAGCTAGGAATCACTCCGCCACTCATCTTCTTCATGCGGCTCTTAGAAAAGTTCTTGGTGAGACTGTTTCACAAAAAGGATCATTGGTAGATTCAGATAGACTTAGGTTTGATTTTTCTCATGATGAGCCTTTATCTTATGACGAGATTAATGAGATTGAATCTATGGTTAATAGAAAAATTCTAGGCAATACAGAAGTTCATTCTCAAGTTACTGACATAGACCATGCTTTAAAAATAGGGGCTATGGCATTATTTGGTGAAAAGTATGGTGAGACTGTTAGAGTGTTAACTATGGGCAAGAGTGATTTTTCCGTTGAGCTATGCGGGGGAACTCACGTTGAAAGACTTGGAGATATTGGTTTGTTTAAAATTACTAATGAAACTGGCATAGCCTCTGGAGTAAGAAGAATTGAAGCTATTACAGGTTTTACAGCCTATCAATACGACAAAAGTAAAGCAGATGAAATTAATCAAATTGCTAAAAAATTAAAATCTGAACCTTCAAATGTTCTAGCTAAGATCTCTCAAATTCTGGATACGCAAAAGAAGCTTGAAAAGCAAATCTCTACTTTTCAAAAGCAGCTTGCAGGTAATCAATCTGATGATTTATTAAAAAAAGTTAAAGATGTAAATGGAGTAAATTTGCTATCTGCAAAAATTGAAGGTGTTGAAATTAAAGATTTGAGAGATATAGTCGACAAAATTAAAGACAAACTTTCTGATGCTGTTATAGTTCTTGCTCTTGTAAAAGACAACAAAATATTTCTTGTTTCAGGGGTCACAAAAAATTTAACAGATAAATTTCATGCAGGTGAAATTCTGAAAAATGTCGCTCTTCAAATTAATGGAAAAGGAGGGGGTAGAGCAGACATGGCTCAAGGTGGTGGAAGCAACATTTCAAAACTTGATCACGCTCTCAAATCAGTTGAAATGTTTATCAATTAATTCAATCACATTGAATTTTAATAAAGTTAAACTGAGATGTAGCCGAAATGAAGCTTATATCATTGAAGAGATATTTCTAGCTCATGAAGCCAAATCAATCTCTATTAGTGATGCGTCTGGAAAAAGTCCTATTTATGAGCCCAAAGTAGGTGATACGCCTCTTTGGGATACTATAAAAATTAGTGCATTATTTGAACAAGATATTTCCATCAAAAGTGTTAGTTCATTTCTTGAGGGGATTACATATTCGGATCTAAAGATTACCAAACTTCTTAACCAAAATTGGATTCAGAAATATCAAAAAAATTTCAATCCGATTAGATTTGGTGAAAAGCTCTGGGTTATCCCTTCTTGGAGTCAAGACGATGTTGATATAAAAGGAATCAAGTTAAAAATGGACCCTGGATTGGCTTTTGGATCTGGAACTCATGAAACGACTAGACTATGTTTGGAATACTTAGATGAACATCCTCCAACATACGATTCAGTTTTAGACTTCGGCTGTGGTAGTGGGATTCTTGCTATTGCAGCATTAAAACTTGGCGCAAAGTATGCCTATTGCTTGGATATTGATCCGCAAGCAATTTATTCAACTCTTGAAAATGCTAGAAAGAATCAAATTCTTAGCAAAATTATGGTGTTAGATAGTCCAAAAAAAATTCATAAAAATTCTATTGATCTTATATTAGCGAATATTCTATTAAATCCTCTTTTGCAATTTTCAAATGATTTTTATTCATACCTTAGACCCGGAGGTACATTGATTATTTCAGGAATTAAAGAATTACACTTAGAGAAAGCAAAAACAGAGTTTGGAAAGAAATTTACAGTTAGGCAGATTAATATTCTAAATAACTGGGCAATGATTGAATTAAAGAAAGATTAATAATGTTACTAATATATAGACATATTCTCAGAGAATTATTAAAAATAACATTTTTAATGCTGGTCCTTCTAGTCAGTCTTTTTGCACTATTTCATTTTCTAGAAGAACTAAATAGGGATTATCCTGCAAATATCAAGCTTAGTTATATAGCAAACTCAATCCCATATTTTATCTATATGCTTTCCCCTCTAGCAGTTTTACTTGGCTCTACAATTGCTGTGGGAAAACTTACAATCAATAAAGAGACTCAAACTATCATAGCTTCAGGCATATCGATAAATAATCTGATCAAAAAAATCTACACTTTTGCTTTTATAGTAGCTACTAGCATGTCTGTTTTAGGTGAGTTTTATGGGCCATTTTTTTACACCCTTGCAAAAGAAATTAAAGGCCAAGCTTTATTAAATCAAAGTTTTCAAAATTTCTCATCCGAATCATGGCTTGTTAGAAATGAAGTTTTTAGCAATAAAAAAATCATCTTCCATATCAAAAAAACTATTGAAGAATCTAGCTTTGAGGATATCTCGGTTTTTGAATTTAAAGATGATATTCTTGTCAACTATTTATTTTCTAAAAAAGGGTACTTGGAAGAAAACACTCTTAAGTTGGTTGATTACAGTAGCCTAGATATTAAATATGACAATCAATTGCTCTATCAGAAAAATTTGTCAAAAAACAACCAAGAGAAAGTTTATACCCTTAGCTCTAACCAAATATTCTCACTAACAAATGACCTTAATACCCTAACATTAATTGACTTATTTGAAAGGTGGCGATATTTGAATTCATATGGATTAAGAAGCGAGATTTACATTCAGGAAATTATGAGCAGGATATCTCAACCTTTGATTGCTAGCGGTTTACTTGTAATAATTTTACCGCTAGTTTTAAATATGCAAAGAAATACATCTATTGGAAAAATGATATTTTTTTCAATTTCTTTAGCATTAGTATTTAACTTGATTTATAAATTTGCCAATACATTAGCTTTAAATATTGGAATTGATATATTGTTTTCCTCTTTAGCACCTCTAGTTTTGATTTATGTCTATGTGATCTATATTTTTTACAAAGCCAAAAAAGGATTCTAACCACCGCCGACAGCATTTATTATTTCTATTTTGTCTCCATCAACAACTAATTTATTCTTGTATTGAGACCTGGGGATAATCTCTTCATTAACTTCAATAGCAACTTTTTTGCTAGATTGATCTAGTTCATTTAATAATACTTCCAAAGTTAAGCTGGATGTATAGGTTTTTTCAACCCCATTAATAACAATATTCATCTTATAAATTATATTTCTTAAGATCAATATAAACAGTATTTTTGTAACAAATTTTCAAAATATGAAATATGTTTGATATGGTAAAATGATACAAATATTTCCTGGAGAAAACGTGTCAAAAACTGCCCTTCTAGCTTTAGAAGATGGAACTGTGTTTCATGGCAGGTCAATTGGCGCTATTGGCAATTCTGTAGGTGAGGTTGTGTTTAATACTGCCATGACTGGTTACCAAGAAATATTAACTGACCCATCTTATAAAAATCAAATAGTTGCTTTAACTTATCCTCATGTCGGCAATACTGGATGCAATGCTATAGATGAAGAGTCAGATAAGCTTCATTTATCTGGACTAATTATCAGAGATGAGACAGCTACCCCAAGCAGCTGGAGAAGTCAGGATTCTCTGAATTCATATTTAAAGAAATCAAAAACTGTTGGTATCTCAGGTATCGATACTAGAGCGCTTACTAGACATCTCAGAGTTAAAGGTTCAATGAAGGGCTGTATTTCTTCTGGAAAAAATATTGATGCAAAAAAATCAATTGCAATGGCGAATGATTTTGAAGGGCTTAAAAATAAGGATTTAGCAAAGGTTGTATCTGCGCAAGAAGAATACATTTTTAATGAAGGGTCTTATGACCTAAACGAGGGTAAGTTTCTATATTCAAATAAAGAACATCATGTGGTCGTTTATGATTATGGGGTTAAGAAAAATATTCTTAGAATGCTTGTTGATAGAGGTTGTAGATTAACAGTAATCAATGCAATGACTCCAGCTGAGAGGGTTATTAATATGCAGCCGGATGGTGTCTTCTTGTCGAATGGTCCTGGAGATCCAGAGCCTTGTGATTACGCGATAAAAAATGTTAAAGAAATTTTAAATGAAGAGATACCTGTTTTCGGTATTTGTCTCGGCCACCAAATACTTGCGCTTGCATCTGGAGCTAGGACTGAAAAAATGAAATTTGGCCATCATGGATCCAATCATCCAGTACAAGATCTAAAAACTTTGAGTGTGATGATTACTTCACAGAATCATGGTTTTGCTGTATCGGATAAAAATATCCCAGACAATATTCTTATTACCCATCGTTCACTATTTGATAATTCAATCCAGGGAATTAAAATTAAAGATAAGAAAGCATTTAGCTTTCAGGGACATCCTGAAGCATCTCCAGGTCCTCATGATGTGGGTTATTTATTTGATCAATTTAAGGAAGATATGTTGCAATGATGAAGATTTCTCAAATTTTTTTAATTCTTTTTTTATTTATAAGCCCATCTAAAGCAGTTACAGGTCCAATAAATGTATATCTTGACGATGTTGATCCTCTGGAAGAGGTAAATCGTCCAATATTTGAATTTAATCAGACTCTAGATCAAAATCTTATTGAGCCTATTGCAATTTCATACAGAGATAACACACCTGAATCAATCAAAAAGGGAGTGAGTAATTTTTTCTCCAACCTTGGTGAAGTAAGTACACTGGCAAATCAAATTTTACAGTTCAAGGCTGAAGATAGCTTTATAACACTTAGTAGATTTCTTATAAATACCACTATCGGTCTCGCCGGTAT